>Ga0308167_1000171_pt1 | contig 148280 bp, 121 predicted proteins | sample PhyCR1_2_FD_202138 | JGI IMG/M metagenome (GOLD analysis project Ga0308167, IMG submission 202138) | Phyllosphere microbial communities from UC Gill Tract Community Farm, Albany, California, United States - DLSLRC.R1 | ecosystem: Host-associated > Plants > Phyllosphere > Unclassified | place...
TGTATCGTGAGCAACAGCTCAGGGCTGTGGAGTTCATTCGCCAGGAATGCACACCGGAGGCGTACATGCGAAGGCTGCAAGGTCTCGGCGTATCAGCCTGATGCTCACCAGCATGCCATGATGGCTGAAGTAGCACTACTAGAAGGTGGTAACTCCGCATGCCAAGAAAGATAAAAGCAAAACCCGCCACAGTAGGCGTGTTCACTGCCGTATTAATTGCTCTCATTAGTGGTATTTGCGCAATTGCGCTTTTGTTCCGAGGTCAATTAGTTGAAGCCGTCTGTGCACTTTTAGTGGGAACGCAAGTATTGGCGGCGGCAGGTCTCTGGTTTGCATACCGAGCGAGCACAAGAGTCCAGCGTTCTACTCGGATCGCAAAGCTTCATTCTGCGGAGCTGAAAAGCTTACGGGGAGATATTTTTGCGATCCAGAACGAGATCTTATCGAACTCCGAACGCGAAGAGCTGTGGCACGACCTGACTAGGAAAAGGATTCGAGAAAAGCACAATAGCCTGGCGATGATGCTGAGGAAGGAGCGAGATCTACACGAGTTGACGCGCAAGCGGCTTCGTGAAAAGCACAACAGTCTGGCGATGATGCTGAGGAAAGACCGAGGCCTACACGAGTTGACGCGCAAGCGGCTTCGTGAGAAGCACAATGCGGTGTACAAGCTGATCGGAGACCGAGCGAACAAGTTGGAGACTCTGCAAAAGCAAATCTCGGTTGACCTGGAACATCGGAAGCCTGCCATAGAGAACCCGACAGTCGGATCAACGGGGGATCGGACTGCAATGCGAAATGCCCTGTTTACCGTTTTGGAGCGAAGAGGCGAATGAACCTCACTTACGACACGGATGTCATTCACATCACCGACTTCCGTCTGCCCGGTGGAACGACCCACAGCGTGGCAGAGGAAATACGCGCGCAAGCAAACTCGGGGTATCGAACACATCTGATTCACGCGCCCAGCGACCTCGTAGGCAGGGTTTCTGGATGGAGCGAGAATATTAGGCGCGTCAGTCGGCACCCTAATGTCCGGATCGCCACGGAACACAGCAAGCTCCACGCCCAGCTAGTTATCATTCGACACCCGAGTGTCGTCGAGCAGACGCCTGCAGTTTTTGCGAATATCACTGCGGATAAAGTCATAATGGTAGCAAATAACGCTGCGCTAGATACAACGGGTAAATTTCACTATGACGTCGCGGCCGTGGATGCGAAATTGACCCGGATATTTGGCGTCCCGCCACTCTGGGCACCGATCGGCCCGGTTGTTGAAGCCAGCATCAGAGAGCAGCAAGTTGCTGTTCAATTACACGACAGCTACTGGTTGAATCTCCTGGATGCGCCTGAAGATGCCTGGGTGCGTGACAGCTATGTCAGTGACCGCCCAGTCATTGGACGACACTCGCGACCTCAGCCTGCAAAGTGGCCTGCTTACGAGGATGAGATTCTGGGAGCGTATCCCGAGAGTGAAGATGTGCAAGTGGAGATACTCGGCGGGGCCAGTGTCGTCACGAATATCTTGGGGTCCATTCCCGAAGCGTGGAATGTCGTGCCGTTCGGAGGGGAGGATCCCCGCGAATTCTTGCAGAGGATCGATTTTTGGGTCTACTTCCATCACCACGAGATGAGGGAAGCGTTTGGTAGAGCAGTCATGGAAGCACTTGCGTCAGGTGCAGTGGTTGTTCTTCCAGAGTACTTGCGGGAGACATACGGCGACGCGGCGCTGTACGCGACACCGCAAACTTCCATGGATCTCGTACGCTCATACTATCGAGACCCCGAAATGTACTTCAGGCAATCGCGAAAGGGACAGGAATTTACCAGGCAGTTTGCCCCTTCTATACATGGCAGCAGGCTGAAGGCGCTTGGTGTTGAACCGACCCCCCAACTCGGTCGCTCGATTCCGGTTCCTCTGATCAGCGAGAACCGACGGCGGCGTATCCTTTTTGTGACAAGCAACGGCGCCGGAATGGGGCACCTGACGCGGTTACTATCAGTAGCGACGCGACTTCCCGACGAGGCGGAACCTGTGTTTGCTTCACTGTCGAAGGCCGTGAATATCGTGGGACGCTACGGAATGCCATACGAATACATTGGATCTCGTGAGGGTCTGGGTATGGAAGGTAAAACTTGGCGCGGTTACTCAGCGCAGCGATTCGGAATCCTTTTCGACGAGGTTCAGCCGGACACCGTGGTGTTCGACGGTACGTGGCCTTACCCTAGTTACCGAGAAGCACTCGGGAAAAAGGGACTGCATGCAGTGTGGATGAGGCGACCCATGTGGAAAGAAGGAACTACCACTCGCCCCCTGAGCTGGGCTCCAGAGTTTGACGCTGTCATTGAGCCAGGAGAACTGGCCGCAGAGTACGACTCCGGGCCCACTGCTCAACTACACGACGCGGTCACGATCGCGCCCGTAACACTCCTTTCCGAGGACGATCTCTTGTCCAAGTTCGAGGCCCGAAAGGAACTTGGTTATGGGGAGACCGACAAGGTGGTTCTCATTACCCTAGGGGCCGGCAACATCAATGACATAGTCTCGGTTCAGGAGACCATCATTCGATGGTTTGCGTTGAACGCACCTGCTTGGCGCGTCGTGATGACGAAGCCCCCTATCGCGTACGGCGATTCGACGCACGGTATCGAAACCCTTCAGGTCTATCCTCTGGCCCGTTATACCAGAGCATTCGATTTCGCAGTTTCTGCTGCTGGTTACAACGCGTTTCACGAATGGACGCGCGGGGAATTACCCACTGTGTGGATTCCTAATGACGCCACGCGCACCGACGATCAAGTGGCACGCGCGCGCTGGGCTGCGGACTACGGGTTGGGTATGCATGTGCCGGACGAGGATTTGGAATTGTTGGAAGCCTCTTTGAAGGCAATGACTGATCCAGCGCACCTGGCTCAGATGCGTGGCCGCCTCAGCAAAGTTGTCAAAACCAATGGCGGCGCTCAGGCGGCAGCCCTACTTATGGGAGACAAACTTTGAACGGTCTAGCGGATATGCGAAGTTCGTGGAGCAAGAGCCTGGAAGACCTGGTTTCTGAAACAACCCAAAAGCAGTTTCGAGGACGCCGACCGTTGGCGTTTGCTCCACGCCAAGTCAGAAATCCACGCGCGTACGACAAGACTCCAGTCGTACTCGTGGTGGCGAGTGAAGCGACTCGCGATTTGCAGGGCCCCCTTTTCGAAGCCCTCGAATTGATGGAGAAGGCATCAGGTGCGTTCAAAGTGGCTGTCTTCGCCGAGGCTGGATCCGATGCACTTGTTAGGAGATTCGATTGGGCTCTAGAACAGTGTTTTTCAGAGGCCGCGTGGTGGTCCATGTCGAGCAGGAACTGGCTGACTATGGCCGGAGAACGTCTTGAATGGGCTCACACTACGTACGGCGCCTCGTATGTCCTCGCTGCTCGTTCGGTTTCGGAAGCCGCATCTGAACTCGCTGCAGTTGGCACGTTTTTTGGCATTGAAAAACTCCTGATTTCCGCGGCCCAGGCACACGTCTATCATTCGAGTACAAACCTCGATGAACGATCCCACTCTTGGATGCGCGGATGGATGGATGATATTCAGCCTGGTGAGTCAATGCACCGAATCGAGGAAAGCTCACACACTGTTTTCAATCTGGAAGTTCATAAAAATGCGAGTGCGCCGACCCTCGTTGGGGATGGAGATACTCCTGAAGATTTGATTCTCGAAGTCAAGAAACGGGGTTGGAGCGTCGTTCTGGTGAAGGCGGAAACGAGTGGAATCCACAATCAACTGGAGCTCGCCATCCGTAAAGCACTCAACAGCGCACTGGGCTCAGTCTTGCCAGTGTTTCAGTCCTTTTCCACATCACTGCAAGGATGGGATATCGCACTGGGCTCGGGCGCCTTAGTCTCGGATCCGGATGGCACCTGGGAGTTGGTAGCAGGCGGTGGACTCCGGTTTGAAGCAGGTACAGCATCGGGATCAGTGCGGGCCGCCGAGAGGCTGCTTACGGCCTCAACCCTTGTTGAGGTTCTGAATTAGGCACGGATAGCCTTAGGTCACTAGTGGCGTCCCAGGTTTGGGAAAGCTTGTTGCGGAACAAGTCCGTCTAATTTGCGGTCCTCATCGTCTCGGAGGTCTCGTAAATCATCTCGACGCTTTGTTTTTGGTGAGTAGCCGTGCTTCGGTTAGGACTGCGTTTCCGTGATGATTTAGCTCCAGCGATTTCCGGAGTTCAGATTCTGCCTCTGCATAGCGGTTGTTGCCGAGGAGATCGCGGCCGAGTTCCCCATGTCGAGCGATGATTCCTTCAGTGGTCAACTCCGTCGACACGATTTGACCTTGATCGATCAGTGGAACTATCACTTCTTCAAGTCGTCCGTCCATCTGCGTCGCGCTTAAGATAGAACCGCCCGCATGCGGGAACTTCAATTATCGTTCTTCTGGATATCCTGGGCAAATAATCTCGTGAGTGAAATTGAGATCCTCTTAGGGCATAGTGTCGGAGAGTACGACAGGTTGCTCAGGGGACGTTCGATTCTGGCTCAGGGTGCGATGTGTGAAAGTCAGATGTTGGTGCTTCTTTCTCCCTTCCGCAGCCAGTCGATGCAATATCGGACATGATGCTGTCGAATTACCTAAACGAGGTCTCGCTTGGTGCGGTACCTCGATGGAACACCAACCGATACTCTGGACAGCATCTCAAGAGACGCGCTTCTCCATGTGGGGGAAACACAGAGGCCTTCGCATAATCAATCATTAGTGGCAACCGTACTGTTTAAAGTGACCAGCGCAGCGCAATCGATGACCTCCAGAATCAGGGATTCTCGCGGTCCAGCCAAAGTATGCACATCTACTGCGACCATAGGCTTCACAGACACCGTAAACCGGGAAATTCGGGCGCCTAGTTAGTTCTAGTCCCGAATCTAGTGGTGACGCAGGGTAGTAACCTCCACGGGGGTACCGGGAGGTCTCTGACCCTAGGAAAAGTCTCGCTTCTGGATAACTCGAGGCTTCCGACCAGGTCCGGGCCTTTGACTTCCATTCGGCAGTCGCGATGGAGATGGGTCCACGCGAGGACCTGGTCCCTCCAATCAAAAATGGATAGACCTTCTGAACAACGCGGGACAGTCGCCAGCTTTAGAGCTCTGCGACGTACTTCTGAAACGGGTACAAAAAGTCCACGTGGCCGACGCTGTTGGCTCCGTTGCATTCCTGGTGCGGGAGATTTAAAGTCGGTGAACTCCGGATTTACGACCCGATGCGCCCCGAGTGTCGAAGAAGACTTTCGAGTTGTCTGCGATGGCAGACACATCGTAGCCGTGGTGCTCCTGAAGCAACACGACAACGTCTGCTTCAGAGACAGCAACGTCCAGATCTGGGACGCACGTCAGCGAACCAGTCTCCAAGTGCCATTCGTCGACCATCGGGTCGTGGAACGTGACGTTGGCTTTCTTGTCGAGGAGCACCTTCGCCACGGGTATAGCTGGAGACTCCCGTTGATCAGCGATGTTGGGTTTATATGTAACTCCCAAAAGCAGGATATTTGCACCGTTAACGGACTTTTGGTCTTCATTGAGGAGCTCGGTAATTCGGGTGCCAACGTACTGAGGCATCGAATTGTTGACTTCCTGTGCCAGTTCCACAAAACGGAACTGGTAGCCGAGCGTCTTCTTGACCTGGAAACTCAGGTAATTGGGGTCGATCGGGATGCAATGCCCCCCGACTCCCGGGCCGGGCGTGAATTTTTGGAATCCGAAGGGCTTGGTTGCTGCACCCCGAATCACTTCCCAGATATCGATGTCGAGGTCGTGGCAGAAGCGCGCCATCTCATTGACGAGGGCGATGTTGACATGGCGATAGGTGTTCTCGAGGAGCTTTGCAGTTTCCGCCTCTTTTGCCCCCGATAGCGGGACCACCGTTTCAACGAATGACTCGTAAAACTCTGTGGCTCGTTCCGTGGCAACCCGTGTGAGCCCACCGACGAGCTTTGGCGTGTTTCTGATCCCGTACTGTGCGGACCCTGGGTCGACTCGCTCGGGGGAGAACGCGAGAAAGAAGTCCCGGCCGTGAACGTTGCCGCCGCCTTCGAGGATTGGAAGGACTATGTCCTCCGTCGTACCGGGATAGGTAGTCGACTCGAGGATCACTGTGGCACCTGTTTTGAGGTTATCCGCGATGGTGCGAGTGGCACCCTCGACGGCACGTAGGTCGGGTCCGCCGCCTTCATCCAGTGGAGTAGGTACGCAAATCACGACGACGTCTGCAAGTCCGATGCTCTTGGGTGAGCTTGTAGCCTCGTAACCTGAGGAGAGCATGCCCCGCAGAGTTTCGTCGCTTAGATCGTCGACATGCGATACGCCCTCGTTGAGACGTGCTACGCGTTCGGGGGAGATTTCGAATCCGTATACTTTCGCACCCGTTTCACTGATCGCCTCGGCGAGGGGAAGTCCTACATATCCCTGCCCAATGACGGTAACCACGAGTTGGTCTGTCTTTGCCACGTATCCACCTTGATGTTGTCGCTCAGTTGAGTGATGTCGCTTTAGTCAAGATTCTATCCGGGACGGCCTGGACGACAAGCGGAGAGTTCACGTTCAACTGGAAGATAGACACTAGTAGCAGGCTCAGGTGGTAGTTATATCTATAAGAATCCAGTACCACGAGCGCAGCACGGATCACGCCCCGCCGGCGTCCAGCCAGCGTGCTCCAAGACTGGTCGTCTTTCTTCTGCTTCATATCCTTGCGGTCGAAGTAGGCCCTCCCGAGTGGTTCCCTCAAAGCATCTCAATACGAAAACGAGATGGTCCGTTTGAGGATTCTGTTGCCGCTCCTTGCAGGTTATCCGTGGGGATGGATGATGTCGACCGCAACATGAGGGGAAAGATTCTGTAAGTAGGAAGCGAAGTGCCAGGAGGTGGGAAGTCCTTGCGACGACCTCGGTGAGGGTCCGTGCTTCGGTCCGGATCTCTGCCATAGGTATTAACCTTAGGATCGCGTGAAGTGGTTCAGCCCCCTCGACGGGATAATCTGGCCAGGCAAGCGATTCCCGTAAAGCTCGCAGCGATCCTCCTGACCTCAGTTCTGGGGACGCTAGACGCTCAAGTGGGCGAGAGATGGCGTTCTGAGCGAGCGTGACGTCGCTGACCACGGTAATGAGACGGCTCCGGCTGAATGGCACAAGCGGACCAGTAGGGCCGAGAGCCGCTAGCTCGCCCCGAGACTGTGTGGCTAGACCCTCTCTTCAATGATCTCCTCATCGCACACCACGTCCCCATAGGGATCCGGGGCATCGGGAGCCGGGAAAGCCTTCGCCATATCGCCAGTGAAGAAGTGGGACATCACGTACTGCACTCCGCGGTCATTGACGGAACGAAGGTCTGGCTCGAAGTAGTAGCCGCGTCCCTGAGCGGAGTTCACGATCTCGTAGCTGGGGAAGTAATAGATGCTGTCCTCGCTCGTGGCGAGCTCTTCCGCGCAGACTCGCAGAACCGACTTGGAGTAGTTGGTCGCCGGCAGTACGTGTTGTTCTGAGGCTGTGGCGATCAGCGGCACGGGCGACACTGTCAGGATCATGCGGGCGCCGGGGTTGACCTCCTTGAGGAGTGCCCAGAATTCGCGCATGTCTGCCCGGATCTCGTCTACGGTGAGGTTGTGGAACGCCGCAGGGTTCGTAGACGGGTCACCAGCCGCCACGCCGGGGGCTGTGGGGAACGCCGTCCCATCCTCGGGGGAGATCCAAGCTTCGGTGAGTCCGAGCGTGAAGATCATGACATCGAGACTGAGGAACATCTCGCGCACTTGCTCCAGATGCTTCGTCCGGAGTGCCAGCACGGTCGCTGTATTCTCCTGCCCGATTGGGTCCACAGTGGGCCGAAGGGCATCGAAGAAGCGCCCGTCCTTCTCCCAGACGTGAGTGGACATCGGCCGCCTAGCCAGGGCCTCCTTCGCAAGCTGCACGAGTTGCCGACTGGTGTAAATGTTGCCGTAGCGGCACGAGTAGATTCCGAAACCGTACCTGGAGTGATCCTCTTCGGGGAGGAAGACGGGAGCGGGCTCCATGTCAAGGTAGTTGCCTGAACCCCGGGCGCTCACATGGCGGCCGATGTGCTGAGCGAAGCAGCTGCCTGCTGTGGCGAACTTCTCGGTGCCGTCCATCGCTGGCGGCTTCCAAAGGTCGGTCATGTCTTCGTAGTGGCGAGAGGCCACGGCACGCTTCCAAAATGCCCGGTCGGGCAATGTTCGGTAAGGATTGTCAGTCATCACTATGTTCCTCAGCGAAGCATCTCGGACGCGATTTTCGCGGTCCACTGTTGGTCGATTGGGTCCAGCGCTTTTGGCGGCGTCCCCCGGTCGGTATTTTGCTTGCTCATCGACGGGGAGGGCGCAACTCCAGGATTAGTGAGGTGATAAGCCATGCTGATGCTCTCCGTGGTTTGCTCATCCGCGCTCAGTACGGCTCTGATCCATGCGTCCATCTCCTGTACTGGGACAGCGCCAGAGTGGCTGAGCTTCCCCCAGAAAGAGCACTTCAGAATGAGCCGTTTGACGGCGGAGCTAGGCAGAGCGCTAACGAAAGGTGTCATGTGGTTTTCGACGTGGAACAGATCCATGTTGCTCTGAATATAGACCACCGTGTTGCGCATTCCTGTGCTGTAAATAGTCCGCAAGTCGAGACAGGGGGTGGTACTGCCTTGAGGAGCATTAATCTCCGCAGGCCAACTGGCTTCAAGGTAGGCTGTCCGCCGACTTTCGTAGTACTGGTGGACATTGGTCTGAGGGACCGCGACCACGGCTGTGGAGTCGGGAAACTGCCAGGAGTAATACAGGGCAGCGAATCCACCCCCTGAGCTTCCAGCGAAGATAACTCTATCGACCTGAAGATGCTCGATCAGACGAGCCAGAAAAGGGGGCAAAAGTTTCTGGAGTTGAGTGCCCGTCGCTCCAGCGAACCAACCGTTAGAGAGCTTCTCCGAAAGCGCCAAGCTTGGGTCAGCGATGGCGATCTGATGGGCGTGTCGATGTACACCCGCCCGGTATTCGAGGAACTCCGGGTACGTTCGGTTATCTCGATTGATCGCCCCGTGAAACAGGACAATCAGAGCCTTTGCGCCAGGCGACGGCCACACCCTGACGGGCAGAGCCTCTTCTCCGCCGATATCTACTAGGTGGTCTTCCCGACGGTCGCCTACGCTTAGAAAGCCATCCAGAAATTGATCAGCAGACAGTCCGGATACCATTTGGAAATCTTTCGCTAGTTCGGCCCAAGGCTCGGGGCAAGACTACACCAGACAAGTTTCGTATCTTCGTCTGTTTCCGGCTCGTGCACTGGTACTCCCGACACGCAGATTCATCGTTCGCTCGTGCCGACCGTTAATGGGACTCTCTCCAGGGTGTTCGTAAAGCCGCCAGGGATTGCTCGGACGACCAGTGCGTCCGAGACTTAGTAGAAGGTCCCCTTGCGCAGCATCGCAAGGGAGGTGTCACATCGACGCCGAGGCAGTGAGAGGATGGCCTGCTCGTACCGCTTTCCCTTGGCGATCTTCCGGTCGTATTAGGCGCTCAACGGCGGGTATTGCAGGGCTACGGGGCCTGAGTTGCAAAGGCTGCACCTTCGTCCGTCGTTATCCAGCGGCTGGGCAACGATGCGGGCATGATGCCAGCGTGTCACGGGCCGCTAGGGAGACTAGGCAAACGCTCCCGTTAGCTTCCAATCACACCGTGTTCCCGGCAAGATAAACGGTGATGGCCGGACTGGTCTCTGGTCGTCATCTTTTATCCCCTTCATCTTATGATCCCGGGAGGGGGTAGAGCCTCGTCGCGACAGAGCATGGATCGCTAATTGAGCCAGGACGCTTCAGGACTATGTCGTAGCTTTGGGGGCTTGGTTCCTCAAGAGGATACCGAGCATGACTCGCAACTGACGCTCCGGATTCGATGGCGGACTGTAGAAGAAACGAGATGTGGTTCATTTTGACGCGCGGTAGCCATTCGAGCCCGAGTCCAGATGGAAGTCTTGGCTAAGTTTGCAAGACAGTGCGTGGTGACTTGGTGAGTCAATAGGGCTCTCACCGAATCCACGATGCGCTCGCACCGCGCAGGTTGCTGGGTTGTCTAGCACGAGCGATACGGACCATCCGGTGGCCTAGCGGGAGAGGGCCAATCGATTTCAGATTCCTATCAGGTGGAGTTCTCGAGGTCACTACAAATTTCGTGGTGAGGTTTCATCCCATTCACCCGTTACCTAGATTTGCTCGCCTCAAAATTCCCAGTCTGCTTACTGAATTATCTTCTTCATCGAATTCGGGAAATAACATGCGCCAGCTGTCCAGGATTTTGCGCTCTCCGTCGCGGTGTGTGTCGTCCAGTAAGACCATGGCAGTCTGGGATATGCGTTGTTCAAGAACTGGAAGGGCTGGGAACCTGGAACGGTCTCCGACCGATTCAGGTGGTCCATCAACCAAAATGATGTCGATATCGCGAAGATCCTCAAACACATCCAGCGAGTACCAGTTGAACGATGCGTCTGCCAACGCCACTTCCTGCAAGGGCGCCAACCTACACTCGACCACGTCATTGAGTCCGTGACGATCGACCATAGCTTGGGTCTGGCGATGATAATGCTCAAGGTGGTCGATTGAAACAATCTTCGTTCCAAAGTTTCTGCAGAAGTGGCCCATCCAAATAGTGGAGGTGCCGCCGCCTAACTCCAGGATTAATTTGGGACGTTCATGCTCCAAGATTCCGAGGAGGTGAAGGAGTGCCTGGGCGTCCATCGCGAATCCTCCGGACGGAGGAAGCTGTGCTGGCAGTTCAGGCATCTTGGGAAGTAGTTGAAAAAGCGCCTCTACTTGCCGCGTATCATCACGGACAGTCTGAGTCACGTGACTGAGGACGCGCTGCCGAAGTCTCGAGGTCGCCTCTTCTACAGCCTGAATAATGGCCTTCTGACTAGTAGCCACGTGATCTGGGACTGCAAGGTGCCCTTCAGCGGTGAGTTCGCGAAGTGAGGAAACTGCTTCATCTACGGACTGCTGGTACTTGTTTAGGGCGTCCTCGACTTGAATCCCAAAGTTTTGGGTTTGTCGCGCAATACTGGATTCTTGTCCGGCGAGCTGGGCCTGGAGGGCCCTCCACCGATCAGCAGAACTTAGGCGCTCCTCTTCGATGGTGCCTAACAGTAGGCGCTCAGTCTGCTCTAAACGTGTTCGGACCCCCTGGACCGCTGAGACGTCACGGAGACGGTTCATAAACTTGCGATCCGAAATGCTCGACTGTTCCAAAAGTGCTTCGACGGTCGAATCCACTTTTCGCACAGCATCCAAAGTCTCAGGAAGGTGCGCACGCATGAGGTTCAGCGCCTTCCTGACCCGTTGGTCCGCGTCCTTACGTTCAGCCTTGGACGCGAGAGTGTCCTGCAGGTCTGACAGTCTGAGGTTGGTAGCGTCCAGAGAGATCTGCGCAGCACTGAGCTTCTCACCGAGGCCGTTGATCTCATCGCGGACGGCAATGTAGGTGCGCTTACTCTGCCCTTCTTGGTCTTTTACCACGTTGCCGATGGACTTCAGGCGGCGCTGCAAAGTGCCGACACTGGAGTGAGAGACGACCCCCAAGATGACAATCGACATGACTAGAAGAAATCCTAGAGCAGCGCTTGCGGCCCACTGCCCTAGGAGCACAAGAACAATCCCGCTTAGGCCCAGGGTGAGAGTGCCAACGATAGCGATTCGCTGCTTAAGAGATAACCGTTGTCGCATCATAAAACTTTAGCCCACCTGACCGCGGTGCTCTAAAAAGCAACCGCTCTAGTTCATTGAACATCATGTCCTCTTGCGCCATGGCTGCAACGTGGGACCGACCCGATTCCGCTTGCGTGGTGAAACCAATCCAGTCGTCTCGAAGCCCAGCAATCACGTCTGGAATTTCCAAGGGATCTGCGTAAATGGCGGCATCTGCGTAGATTCCCTTTTTGAATTTTGGAAGTATCACCACGCAGCCTGACGCCATGGCCTCAATAACTTCACGGGTCGCGTCTTCTGGCCAATTTTCGTTCGGATAGTAAACGAAAAAGTCGATCGATGAGTAGAAGGCGCGAGGAGAAATTTCAGTTCCACGGAAGACCGACCACGAGTTAGGATAGGTCCGCCGATGTGAAATCCTCATGGCGGCACGAGCATCCCCCATAATCCTGACGTCTAGGCCTTGGTCTTCGGGCCATATCGTCTCAATGTCTAGTGCGCTACTGGGCCACTGCATTTCCTGATTTTCAGAGTGTCTACCGAGAACAGGTGTGTTGTTCCGCCAACGATCTCGGGGCACAGTCCATTGGTCGGGACGAATAATAGTTGGCCAGGGGTTCTCAAGTAGCACACTCCGATCGAGACCATGTTGGATTAGAGCGTTTTCCGTTTCGTTCCCTGCTGCCACCCATCTCGGCGTCGAACCGAAGTATTGTTCGACATTTGAATGAATGTCCATGGGACGATACTGAATTTGGGCGCCGTTTGAGCCTGCTGGCCCCTCCTGAGCGACGATCAGCATAGTGTCAACGGACAGTAGGCTGGGCCTGGAAGGGGGGAATTGGAACAACGCAGGATCCCGGAGAACCAGGGACTTGACCTCAGCTCCTTCATCGGGCATGACGTGACTCACTGTCCCGGCGTTTATCAATTGTTGTAGGGAATCACACAGTGGTAGCACCCCGTTCGCAGGGAACCTCAGTGATTCGAACTGAAGGATACCGACGCTCAGGTTGTTTTTTACGAGAAGACCTATCTCATCGAGGACGCTTCTCTGGCGACCGGTAAACTCTCTGAAATCAGCAGCAAAGACCACATCAAACTTTCGAGCGATAGGTCTGTCAACCTGGAACCTTCCCGGGATTGGCAGAGGGAGTTCCTCAAGTCGCGGCATCGACCCGATCTTCAAGTTCTTTGGCTCCGAGTTTGTGTGCCAGTAGGTGCAGGCATTCCAGAAAGCCCTTCGCGTCGGGTGTGACCAACCGGGTCTGAAATCACCTCGTGACAGGGAGTTCGGGAGTAGCCGAATGATGTAAAGCGGGTCACTGATCTCTCCGACCTCGCAACCTGAGTAGATCGATATTCGTTGGCGGAACTCGCTGTCCGCCGCCTTTCGAGCCGGTAGGTACCCGCCTACCTGCCTAGCAATCTCGTTTCGAACCATCAGACTGACCTCACATCTACGTCCCGGATTCGCACCCCTTCTGAGCCGGAGCAGGTTCTCGTCTGTCCTTATCGCTGAGGTGACAACACCGGGTCGATCGGCATGCGCTTGCAAGTAGCGGACTTGAGTAAGCAGCCTGTCGGGGTGCGACCAGTCGTCTGCGTCCTGCCCGGTAATGAAGTCTCCGGAGGCAACGGCCATGCCGACATTCCGCGCCTTATAGGTGCCGCCGTTCTCTCTGAGTCGCAGTATCCGAACTCTAGGGTCCATCTGCTCAACTTCGTTGAGAACCGACGAGAATTCTCCCGGCGTCGCATCGTCTACTATGACTAGTTCAATGTTCGTCCAAGATTGCGCCAGTATAGACTTGGCGGAAAGCAAGAAAGCTTCGTGGTCAGGCTTGTAGCTGGTCATCACCACTGACACCTTCGGTCCCATGGGTGCTGGGCCTTCTGCAGTAAGAGTGCTCAGTCTGTCGAATGGCATCGCCGCACCGGATTCTACGAGAACGGGACGCAGTCCGGATTGCCGAAACGGTTCGTTAAAACCCTCCAGCCATTGGTGACTTGGGACGATATCCTGAACAAAAGGATTTTGAAGATCAACTTCAAGGTAGCGGTGAAAAAGCATGCGTAAGTAGTCATTTTTTAAGACTTTTATTGTGGCTTCGCGAAAGTAGCCGTATTCAGCAAGTAGTTCAATTTCAAGTTTATGAAAACGAACATTATCTGCATTTTTCCTCAAGTGCCGATTCGATATTCGCAGAGCTTTAAGAGCAAAAAGTGCATCATCCTGTCGAATCTCCTGAAGAGCACAGACTCTTGCTAGTTTTGCTAACCACTCAGGGTCGATTTCAGATTCCACGAAATTAGAATCCAGCAGGTTTCTAATTTGTTCGAAACTTTTCTGACCGCGGCTGGCTCCGTAGGCGAACACTTCTCTAAGTGACTCTGATTCCGTGAGAAGCGCATGAGCCTCAGCTCGACTCCCCATGCGTCTCAACCGAGCGAAGTAATCCCGGAGAACTGCTTGGCTGGTGAGGGCTCGCGGTTTCGTCATTATCGGCTCCCAGTAAATTGCATACTTTTATCATAGTCCAGCGGTTACCTGAACGAGCACTCACTGATCCTGACGGGTGTCCTAGTTGATGCTCTTGCGAGTAAAGGCATGCGGTGCCGGTGCGCCACTCAAAAGAAGAGGGCGCGCCTCCTCGAGATGGAGTTCGCCAAACCATCCGTCCGGAAGGTTTCGATCTAGGCAATCCGGTTCTAATGACTCTCGAACTGGTTAGTTTTTCCGGGTCGACTGGCTCGAACATAGGGCACTGCACGACTTTTCTGTCGCAAAGTCAAAAAAGTTTGAATCGAGACCTATGGATTTCGGATTGGTTTTGCCCGTTTGGGTTTGCGCTGACTCGATGCGCGGATGGATTCCGAGCCAGGAGCTTCCGCGGCCTAGGGGAGGAGTGTTCCGCTACATCGGCCGAGTAGAAGTTTCAAGGACCGCGAGGCTTGGGCTTGATTCGAAGGATCGGGATACTAACCGCATAAAATCGCCGTGCTTCCCGGCATAAATCGGTCGGGCGATCGTGTTGATGACTCAGGCTTTGTGCTCGTGGAGGCGCTAGCGCTGGCGTTGCCGGCGGTTGTCAATCTGGCAATCGGTGCGCGGCGGTGTGCGAGCGTGCTGCACGCCCGGATTCGACCGTTGACATCGCCTGGCTGATCTGAGAACTCCGTCAGTAGAGGTGCCTGGGTCGCGGCAACGGTAGAGCATCGCGACGCTTGCTTCCCGCAGCAGAGTTCCTGAGCACCTTGTCTATGACTGGACCTAGGTGCCCCGACGTGATGTTTGGTGTACACGAAACGGCATCGACAGCATCGCGACTCTGCGGGAACGCATCGAACCGCGCTGGCTCGCTGCAGTTTCAGTGGCATACTAATCACCGATTATGGACACTCACCTTCAAATGGCTATGAGCAGTGTGGCGCCATGACTCGCAGCCTTATTAACCCCGTCTCAGCCCCCGATAGGGGAGGCATCACCGTCCCGGTTGAGAAATTCATCTCCGTGGATGAGCTGTTCTTTTCCGCAGAACCGGGTGCCCTCCGCTATGAGGTCAACCTCGATGAGCGCGGAACGCTCGACGCGCTCATGGTCAATAAGGGCAGCCGTGCGCTTGTGGTCGTATTTCACGGCGCAATGCTTGCTGGGCATCACCACCTTCCGCGCTTCGAGTGGCTCCGAACGCTGGATGAGTGGACCAAACACTCCTGTCTGTTTCTGTCAGACCCCACTCTGACACTTGATCCGAAACTTCTGCTTGGTTGGTATCTCGGGTGGGACGGTATGGATCTCTACCCCGTCCTAGGGGAGGTCATCAAGAAGGCTGCTGTATCTGCGGGAGCAGAGCGAATTGTCCTGGTGGGATCATCAGGCGGTGGATTCGCGGCGTTGCAAGTAGCCCCGCACGTTGCAGGAAGCCTTGCGATTGCGTTCAACGCTCAGACGGCGCTGAACAAGTATCACTGGAACGCCCAGGCCAGCTACATTCGTCGAATCTGGCCGGCCCTCGAGCAGAGAGAGAAGTCCCGGCGTAAATGGTTGCCAGCACTTGGCACCCGTGTGTCAGTGATTAGAAAGTATTCAGAGCCCTGCGAGAACTACGCTCTAGTTGTCCAGAACGTCCGCGATGAACACCACTACGAGCGCCACTATCTACCCTTCGTTGAATCAGCTCAGGACGGACCGAATGCGGAGCAAATCCTCTTTGAGGAGTACTCGGCCGGTCCGTTTCATGAACCCCCCGGCCGTGAACGCTTCGTGCGAACCATCAAGCGCGGGATCAAGATGCTCGATGAGTGGGCAACGTAGGGTAGTGGGGGGGGGATTACTGCAGAGAAGGGGATACGAGATGAGTACGGTTGAGGATCTTTGGCGCGCTCGCCTGCTCCAGGGATACATCTCCCGGGGGGCCGAGCGCATCGCCGAACTTGAAAGCACTGCGCTGCGCGGTGCCTCCGCCCATATGCGGGAGATCCTGGCCTCCGGTGCCACCTACGGGACCATGACCTACGCCGAGCTTGTCCCGCGGATCCTCGCGGGGACCCTCTCCAGCTACTCGCTTGATCTGGAATGGCTGGCACGCTTGGCCGGCGTCGCAGCCCTGCAGAACACCGAACCGGGGGACACCCAATTCGCTGCGGCCGCGCTGCGCATGGTCAATCGCAAGCGCCGGGGTTCTCGCACCAACCGGCGCAAGCTGCTGAAGCTTGAGGCAGAGCTCCTCTTCGAGGAAGGTCACTTCGAGGCACTCGAGGATCTGTTCGCCAAGTACCCCGAAGTCCGTTCCTTCCACTACGACTACCTGGTGACCGATTCCCGCAGCCCGTTCATCCGGCAACGCGGAGGGCTCCCCGAGCAAAAATGGCTCCAGCGCTTCAACCGCCAATTCGATGACCACGAGCTCGCCCCTGTCACTCTGCGCCGCGAAGGCACTATCCCGTTCAACCGGCTCACCGCCGCGGGAACTGCCCCGGCGGTAGAAGACGGCGAGTTGGTCACCGTGATCATGACGGCCTATAAGCCTGAGCGGGAGGACGTGCTGCAGTCTGCACGCTCGATCCTTGAGCAGACCTGGCAGAACCTCGAACTGCTCATCCTTGATGATGCGTCACCCGAGGAGTTCAGTCCCATCCTCGATGAGCTCGAGGAGCTCGACGACCGAGTCCGGGTGATCCGGTTGACCGAGAACGGCGGCACTTACGCGGCCCGCAATGTGGGGATCGGTCAGGCTCAGGGCGAGTTCGTCACCGGTCAGGACGCGGACGATTGGTCCCACCCGCAGCGCCTGGAGCGGCAGGTCAATGACTTGATCCGACACCCGGATCAGCCGGGCAACCAGGTCTACACGGTCAATATGACCGAGGACCTCGTCCGCATCCGCCGCGGCTACCTGCCCTTCATTCCCAGCGCCCCTACCCTGATGGTCCGCACCCACATTCTGCAGGAACTGGGCGGGTATCTGCCTGCCCGCAAGGCTAGCGATAATGAACTGCGCAACCGCGTAGCGACCTACGCTCGTATGCCCGTGGGCTTGATCAAAGAACCCTTGATCTTCATGCGGATCCTGCCTGATTCGCTCTCCCGAGCTGACTTCCGCCCGGGCTGGCAGCACCCAGCGCGGCGAGCATTCTGGAGTTCCTATAAGACCTGGCATGCACGCGCCACCAAGGAGGAACTCCGGCTCACGGGTGAGACGCGGGCGCCGCTTCACGTGCCCGCGCGCTTCACCGTGCCACCAACGGAACGCAACCCGCTGGACGTCGTGGTCGCAGCAGACTGGTGTGAATACGGCGGCGTCCAAATGGACGCGCTCGAAGAGATCAAGCAACTCCTGGACGCAGGCAAACGCGTCGGCGTGATGCACGTGGACAACGCGCTGCACCTTGCCCGGTTCGCAAGAACCCATATCGGCCCTGTGGAAGAGCTCATCGCCTCCGGGCAGGTCCAGCTGGTCCTGGCTGACGAGGACTTCCACGACGTCAACCTGCTGATCGTGCGCACCCCCGAGCTGCTGCAGTTCATGCCGGCTGGCACCACCGGGTTCACTCCTGAGCGTGTGGTCATCGTCGCGGAGACACCACCGCGCGAGTCGACCGGAGAGGTCACGTATTTGCCGGGGGAGTGCTCCCGGCACGCCGCAGCCTACTTCCGCCGGTCGCCGCAGTGGATGACCGGGACTGCCTCCGTGCGTGACGCACTTGCTGATCTCCTGCCTGGAGAGCAGCTCAGCCCGATGAACTACACCTCTCCCTTTGCTCCGCCCGCGAAGACTCCGCGACGCTCTTCGGTGTCCGCCCGGCGACCGGTGCTCGGACGGTGGACCGGGGCCACTAGGGATGACTGGCCCACGCAGGCCCATCACATCCTGAGCATGTGGCCCACTGCGGCCAGCGTCGATGTTCGGCTCTACGGTGACCCCGCTGCGGCCCAACGTGCGCTGGGCACCACACACCTTCCGGCCAACTGGGTGAACTTCGCGCCCGGTGAGATCCGCCGGTCCAGCTACCACCGCAGCGTGGACTTCTTCGTGCACTACGCCCATACCCCGCCGGTCCGGCCCGAGCGGGCGATCCTCGAAGCCATGGCGCACGGCAGCGTGGCACTCCTGCCTCCCTCCTTCGAGCCTGTCTATGGCGATGCCGCGGTCTACGCCACACCCTCCACAGCGCAGCAGCAGATCCGGCGCTACAGCGAGGACGACGCCGCGTTCTCAGCTCAGGCGGAACGCGGCGCGAGCTTCGCGCGGCGCCACGCGTACACGCACTACACAGACCTCATCGACCAGTTGCTCGAGCGACAGCTGGCGGAACAACCTCAGGAGACACTGGCGCTATGATTCGCGGACTTTCCAAAGAACAGCTCGGCCTGATCGCGGTCTACGTGATCGCGCTGATCGTCACGCTGGTTGCTGTCCTGCTGGAGCTCTGGGTCTTCGCGGCATCCGCGGCGGTGGTGAGCTTTGCCCTGTTCTCGGCCCTGGTGATCCTGACCCTCGCTGCGATGACCCGCACCGCCGATGGAGTTCGTCTCCGGCTCTTCGACCTCGAGGCAAATATCAAACCTGCCAGGACCATGGCGATGTTCCGGCGGATCGATGAGCGCACCACGCAGATGAACCGGACACTGGAAGCCACGGAGGCTCGCCTGCGGACCAGTGAGGCCCGCACGCTGGCTGGCTTCGAAGAACACCGGCAATACCTTGAGGATGAGATCGTCCTACTACGAGGCAAGACACACGGTGACGGACCTTCTCAGGCGGTGTGAAAAACTCCTGCAATTCCGCGAGAATGATCTGGGTCGTGAATTTCGAGAGGCGACCCATAAGCGGAGTTGAGCGAGTCTCAGCTGAAGCTTCATCGTGGGATTTCGATAGATCCGCCAGGCATCTAGCTTGGAGGTATTATAAATTTGATATAACTACAAATGTGGGCGGGTCGACATGCGCTTGTTAACTGGCTGAGAAGCAAAGACTCTTCCCTCGACGGAGGAGAATCGCCTCTAGCCATGATTCCGTTATACATGGATGCATACTCGAGTGTGGAGTTTCCCGCGCGCGTGTGGTGACTGGCGCCGCATGGGGTTGACACTCCTGAGACACACAATTCCTCGGTTCTTTGATATAGATGTCCGACGAGACCAGACGTGTACTATCGATGCGATGACGACCAACCCTCGAACAGGTCTTAGTGAATCTACGCACCCTCACTTTCGTGTTCCCCACGTGCGGCAGCGTGCACTTGGAGCCCTTCGCTACGACGGTCAGCCGACGGCAGTTCACACCGTCCCTCTGGGGCGCCGATTGACACTGGACTGGTACGCGAGGCTTACCCGATCCGATGAAATAATCGTTTCCTTCCACGGTGCGAACAGGGTGGAGAAGAACGTTTACCCGATGTTCGCTCGAGTTTCCTCGCTTCGGAACAAAGCGCCAGCAATGATGGCATTCGCTGATCCTACGCTGTTGGTCGACGAGACTAGAACTATGCTTTTGTCCTGGTATCTAGGGGGTCCAAATTGGGATCCACTTCCAGCAATTGTCAACGCTGTGAAGAAAGCCCAAGGTAAGACGGGATCGACCCATATTGCCTTCGTCGGAGGGTCTGGTGGAGGCTTCGCGGCGCTTCGAGCCTCTGCCATGGTGCCTGGATCTATGGCATTTATACAAGATCCACAAACCGTTATAGAAAATTATATTCCACACGTCGTTAAGCGTTATTTTGAAACGGTTTGGCACGAAGAGAATTACGAGCGATTAATCGAAGCGAATCCAAATCGCTTTGACATGGTCCAGACTTACGCAAAGCACATGCCCGACAATTTTGTGTACTACGCGCAAAACGACAGGGATTCCTCCCATGTCGCCAACCACTTTGAGCCGTTCGCTAGTTCCGTAGCGGACCCCTTCAAGCGCCGTTACGTTCTCTACCGAGGCAGCACTCCCGGCCACGGTAAAATCAACTCTGAAGAGTTCGACTACCACTATGCAGAGGCAATGAGTTACTGGCGCGCTTATCGGCAGACAAGGGAACTGCAGTAGGTACACGAAGGCGGTGGGGGCGGGTATGCCGACTTACTCAACGAACGCCACCTAGTTGCGATGGACGCCCGCGGCAGGATGCTTCGGCCGACACATGCGACTTGCGCCTCAGTCCTTTAGGCACCGCGCACGTCGTCGCGGATCTGCTGGGCGGTAGCACGCAGCGTGGACCCGTCCGCTGAGAGTTTGCTCAAAAGCAGCTTCGCCTCGGAGGTGAGCCGGGCACGGGAGGTTTCGGCCCCGTAGAGCTCGGCGATCAGCTGTACCTGATGAGCCAGTTCGACGACGGCGGCGTCGTCGTCCTTGCGCAGGATCAGCATGGGGATATGAAGCTTCAGCAGTCGGTTCCAGTAATCGGCCCGCATCTTGCCGGCACGACCGCTGGTCCGGCCGCCCTGGCCACGTCCTAGAGCGAGGATGCCGAAGCAGTCGTGAAGAAACTGCAGCTGGCGCTTGGCTGGGATCTCCGCCCGGGAGACGTGAATTCGGTTCGTGATCGCGCGCACCGGTCCCGGAGATGTCGCTGGAGGATCCGGCTCCACCTGGCCCTCGGCGTCGTCGGGGGCATCCATGGTGAGGAAGTAGCAGTCCACGTCATCCACCATGGCCACTCGGTCAGCGTGGAGAAACGCGCTGATCATGAAGGGGTGATCGCTGGCGTAGATCAGCGACTCATTGAACCGGTAGCCCAGACTGCGGATGAACGAGGTCCGGAACAGCTTCTGCACATGCAGGCTGTTGAGCCAGCCGGAGTGATAGTCCTTCGTGGCGCCATCCCGGGGTTCCAGGACATTGGGCGCTGAGCGATTGATGCCGACGTAGCGGCCCACCACGATGTCTACCGAGCGTTTGCTTGCGGCCCTGGTCATTGCGCGCAGTGCCTCTGTGCCGAGGTAGTCATCAGCGTCCACGAAGAAGACGAACTCTCCTCGGGCCTGATCCATGATCGCGTTACGGCCCTTGGACGGGCTGCCCGTGCCCTTGTGCTGGAGGACGGTGAATGCTGCCCAGTGTGCCCGCTGCTGGTGACTCCGGGCAATCGCGACGGTGTTGTCCGTGGAGCCGTCATCAACGACAAGCACTTCAATGTGCTCGGCCCCGAGAGTCTGCGCCGCGATGGAGTCCAGGCAGCGGCTGATCCTTGCGGCCTCGTTATAGCTGGTGATGCCCACGGTGACCAGGGGAGCGGTGCCCGAGTTGGCGCCTGAGGTGGCACGGGGAGTGGGAGTCCTGCGGAGGTGGCGTCGGAAAAATGTCTTCACGTTTATCGGATTCTCTTCCTCAGGGCGGGCACGGAAAGCACGGGCATTTCTCGAAGCAAGTATCGATCGAAATGCGGGACGGTGAACGCGGCGTAGCCGTGATCTGGCGTGTAGAGCATGCCCATATCAATCAGCTGCGCTCTCACTGGCGCGACATTGGCACTGGTTCTTCCCATCACTTCGGCGACATCTGATGCTCGGTGCGGTTCGGGGCCTAACTCTGCCATCGCCCGGAGGTACGCTTTCTGCAGTTCGGTAGAGCGATCAAAGCGAACTCGGAAAAAGGAGCTGTCCAACTTGGCCTCGTAGTCAGCCACGGCGTCGTCTACATCCTGCGCGGTGACGATCGGGCCTTTCGCGAGCTCCCATACGGCGTAGCCGAGCTCTTGAATAAAGTAGGGATAACCTGCTGTGATCTCCACTGCCCTATCGAGAGCATCCTCCGCAAAGCTGGCTTCCTCATCGAGTGCAGGTTGATTCAGAGCCAGCCGGGCGTCCTCTGCGGAGAAATTGCCGATGCGGGGGAACTTGAAAAGTCTCTCCGCATACGATTTTGCATCACCGGCTAGCTCAGCAATCTGCGGGAGACCGGCCCCCACCATGGTGATGGGCAATTTTCGCTGGATAGTCTTGTGGAGTGCCGCAATGAGAGCCTCGAGCGCTCGTTCGCTGAGAAACTGGACTTCGTCTACGAGGAGGACCAGGCCTCGATCGTTGTCGGCAGCGGCCTCTCCCACCGCAAGAAAGAGATCTGTCAGGTCTAGAGCCAGATCTCCGTGGTCAGCGAAGCCTTCTGCCGCTTCGACATCGAGACCTGCTGTGAATCTCCCGTCCGGATCGATGCTCAGATTGAATGACTTGAGGACCGCAGCAGCGTGTTTGAACTTGTCGGTCCAACGCACACGCGGAGAGAGTTCGTGCAGTGCTGTTCTTAGACGTGCGGAGATGAGGCGTCGGAAAGTGCTTTCGTCGTGCTTGCTTATCTCAAGCTCGGCGACCACCCAGTTCCTAGCAACTGCTTTCTCTCGGAACTGGTGCAACAGAACTGTCTTGCCAACGCCCCGCAACCCAGTGATGATCATGGACTGCTCTGTCCGCCCACGGGACAGCCGTGCCAGCAAAATGTCAAAGGAACGGAGCTCATCTGCACGCCCAACAACGGACTGAGGCTCTGCACCGGCATTAGGAGTGTAGGGGTTCCTAAGAGAATCCATAGTGAGACTTTATCAAGTTTAGGTAAGTTTAGTCGGATTGAATAAACCCGCCTAAAGTAAGTAAACCTCTTTCGCGCCGACAAGGTCGGGATGAGTCTAGGTAGACTCAACGGCTGTGAGCCTAGACCTACCTGATGCCCAGATCGCAGACCCGATTACCGTGGTCATTCCCGCACGCGCCGGAAGCGAGCGGGTGCCACAGAAGAACACGAAGCCCTTCGCCGATATCCCCGGCGGGCTGCTGCAGCTCAAGCTGGAGCAGCTGGCGCAGGTGGAAGAGATCGATCAGGTGATCGTCTCCTCGAATGACCCGCTGGTGCTGCAGTTCACCGAGAACTTCGCCAATGCCTCAGGCGGCGACCGGTTCGTCGCCCTGGAGCGCCCCGATGAACTGGGCCGTTCCTCCACACCGATGAGTCAGTTCATCGATTACGTGGCCACACTCAAGGACACCGGGACCATGTGCATGACCCACGTGACCCACCCCTTCCTGAAGGCCGAGTACTTCCGTGAGCTCATCCGCGCCTGGCGTGAGGCCTCCGCCGCTGGACACGACAGTCTGCTCACTGTGACGAAATTACAGACCTTCCTCTGGGATGAGAACGGTCCGGTCAACTATGACCCCACCCTGGAACGCTGGCCGCGCAGCCAGGACATCAAGCCGCTCTTCGAGATCAACCACGGCGCCTATTTCATCCCCTTCGCCCGCATGCGAGAGGTGGGAGACCGGGTCGGCACCACCCCGAAGATGTATGAACTGCCGGAGAACGCGGTGTTGGACATCGACTGGCCCGAACAGTTCCAGCTGCTCGAAGACATGGCACTGGCGCGGTCACACCGTGGAGTCAGTCTGATCTGAGTAGACTCGCTCCCGATGTTGAAACCACTAGTCCTCGCCGCCGAGCTCGGCAGACGCACAGTCCGCGCCGCCACGGCCGTCCCCGGAGTAGACCTCGCAATTGCCCGCGCGGTGCTGGCCACTGGAAGCATCGGTCAGTCTCAGCTGGAAGCGGGGATGACCGGAGAGCGCTCAGCCCTTGGCGGTTTCCAGGACAAGGCCGCCACCGTGCTGTTGGAGGCGAACCCGCGCGGAGCCAGTGCGCTGCTTGCTGGCCTGGACATTGAGACCTCAAAGAACGCGAATAAGCTCGAGCGTCTGGCGAGCCAGTTCATCAAGCTGGAGAACTACGACGCCGCCTTGGCCATGCGCGAACGTGCCGCCCAGTTGGAACCTGAGGTCGCGCTGCGCTGGATCGCTCTGGCCCAATCACTCTTGCGGGCCTCCGATGGCCACATCGTCCACGATCCCGTGGCGGGTCTCATTGAGGGCCCCGAGCCGCGCGTGGAAGCCGCCCGCGCAGCCCTGGAGCGCGCCGAAAGCTTGGCCCCGGAGAACGCCTTCGTGCTGCATGAGCGCGGAATGCTCGAATTCGAGCACGGGGACACTGCGCTGGGCCTGGACTTGTTGGAGCGCGCCCTGGCCGTGGAATCCCGCGCCACCTGGTGGATGGACCTGGGCTCGGCCTACCGCAAACCGCATATCGCGGAGTATGACCGCTCGTTGGACGCCTATGAGAAGGCGCTGCAGCTGAAACCGGACAGCCCCACCGCCCTGCGTGGTGTGGTCATCATGGGCTGCCGCGCGGACCAAGACTGGCCCCGACTCTGGCGCAGTGCGGAGCTCTTCGAATCCTCCCGCGGTAGGAACGTCGAGGCGAAGCTGGACCTGGCTAGCAAGCTGCATGAGCTCTTCACCGCAGACCCCACCGCTGAAGTCATCGACGAGGCGCTCGCCACGCTTGAAGCTGCCAGGGCCCAGGGGCTGCGGCTCTCCTGGCCGACCACCTCGCTGATCGTCTACCGGCTCCAGTTCCTCCAGCGCATGGAAAGTTCCTTCGCGCTGCGCCGCGAGCTGGCCCGGCGCACCGTGACCTGGCTCGGCACCACCTCCGCGGGACACACCCGCCACAGGCAGAAGCTGCTCTCAGCGCTGGTCTACCTGGGCCGGGGTGAGGACGCACTGCGTCTGATCGATCCCATGCCCTGGACACCGGTCCACGAGGTGGACCGGCACCGGTTGCGCAAGATGGCAGCAGACACCCACCTGATTCACGGCAACTTGGGCCCCTATCAGGAGTACTCCGCGCAGCGCCGCAAAGAGCTTCCGCTGCATGGCGAGACCAAGATGGAGGCGCTGATCCGGGGCAGGCGAGTCGCCGTCGTCGGCCCGGCCGATACCGGAGACCGGCTCGGAGAGGAGATCGACGGTTACGACGTCATCATCCGTCCGCGCCTGATGACCGAGTTCGACGCCGAACAGGCCGCACGGCTTGGTACGCGGACCGATATCGCTTATTTCTCCGGCCGGGACATCGCGGACTTCCGCGAGGAGGCCTCCGCGGCCGTGGAGGCAGGGAAGCTGCAGATGGTCATCGGACGCGGGCTCAGCATGGCCTCGGCCGGAGAGGACCTGCCGGATTGGCTGCGGTTCTACAGCCACGACTACTCGCTGGGATTCCACGGGCCACCCATGGGAATCGGCCGGATCCTCTACGACGTGCTGCAGTTCCACCCGGCCCAGGTCACCCTGTTCAATATGGACTTCTTCAGCGGCCAGAAGGCCTTCGGGAAGGGTTACCGGGAGGAGAAAGACCAGCAGATGGGTCCCTATTCGATCGTCAACGAAGTGGTCCTGGCGCATGACCTGGCCTTCGAACACCGGCTGACCAAGGCCATGGCCGCCAGCGGAGTGCTCGATGCCAAGGGAGTGGCCGGGGAAGTGCTGGCGCTCGCCGAGGACCAGTACATTGCGCGGTTGGAGACCTCGTCTGCGCTGACCACCCGGACCGGCTGATCCCGTGGCATTGAGTCTGCACGGCCTGCGGGTGAAGATCGCCGCGGCCGCCGTGATCAAATACAGCGCCCGACGTGCGGCGTGGCTACCCGGTGGGCAGCGCGCGGTATTAGGCGCCTCCCGGCGGATTGCGCCCGCTTCAGGGGATGAGGAGACCGGCTCCTACCGCGGGCTGCTGGCACAGATGCTGCGCGAGTCCGTGGACAGCGACTCCGTAGGTAACGGCTCAGTGGACGGCAACTCAGTGGACGGCGTCGCCGGGGGCGCCCCGCGCGGACTGATCTATGACCCCATTGCCGGACTCGTGCTCGGCCCACTCACTGCTGCTGCGGAGGTCGCCGCTGCGGAACGGGAGTTGGACGCCGCGCCGGGGGACCCTGCACACATCTGGAAACTGGGACGCACGCTCTTCGCGGCGGGGGAGACCACTCGCGGCTTAGAGCTCATGGACTCAGCCGTGGCCGCTGAACCGAGTGCGGCCAAGCTGGTGGCGCTCGCGGGCTCATACCGGAAGCCCTATATCGCCGAGTTTGAGATATCGCTGCGGCTCTACCAGCAGGCGCTTGAGCTGAACCCCAACGACCTGCGCGCGGTAGAAGGAATCATCAACGCCGGGGCGCGTTCCAGCTTTGACTGGCCGCTGATCTGGTCCGGATCCGCGCAGCTGAAACCCGCCAAGGGCCCGCTGGCTTCGCCCGGGTTCTGGGCACGGGTTGAGCCGATCTTCGCTCAGGAGCCCTCGGGGGAGGAGATCGCCGAGGCGGAGGCTGCGCTGGAGTCCGTGGCCGGCGAGGCCCACCTCTTGCATCAGCTGCTGCTTGAGGTGCTCATTGTCCGGCTGCAGTTCCTGCGCCGCTTCGGCATCGCCGCGCAATTGCGTGACGCGATGGCGCGGAACCGGGTGCGCGAGCTGCGTGGAATCCCATTGGAGTCCGCGCTGTGGCTCAAACACCTTCTCGGCGCCTACACGCACCTCGGCAACACCGGGAAGGCCGCAGCGGTCGCTGCACGGCCGCCCGTGGACACCGCGGCGCCGCTGACCCGGATTCAGCTGGAGAAGCTGCGCGCCGACGTCGCACTCTTCAACGGAGACCCCGGGCCGCTGCAGACCTATACGGCAGCCCGGCGTGCCGAGTTCCCGGTGGAAACCGATGAGCTCATGGCCCAGTTGGTCACGGGCAAACGGGTCGCCATCGTGGGCCCAGCCGCCACGCAGGAGGAGTTCGGGGAGCTCATCGAGTCCTTCGACGTGATCGTGCGGACCCGCGCTCGCGGACCGCTCACGCCCGAAGACGTCAAGCGCAGTGGCCGCCGGACCGATATCGCCTACTACAACGGCCGTGACCTGGGCACCATGTGGGCGGAGGCCGATGACGCTGCGCGGTCCGGCACCCTCACGCTCGCCGTGGCCCGTCCCTTCTACGCCTCCTTGGTCACGGAGCAGCCGGCCTGGCTGCGGTTCTCCCGCAGCGAGTTCGGGCTGTACTTCCGCGGCACCTCTCTAGGGCTGCAACGAATGGTCTATGACCTGCTGCAGTTCGCTCCAGCGGAGATCGGACTCTTCGGCGCGGACTTCTATGCGGGGGAGCAGAGCTACCCGGCCGGATACCGCACCCATGCGGGCTTCGGCCCAGATTCCCCGCTCAATGACATCGTCATGGTCCACGATCTGGCCTTCGAGCGCCGGCTCATGCAGGCCTTCTGCGCCACCGGAGTGCTCAGCCCCCACGGGATCGCCGCCGAGGTGCTGAACCTGACCGACGGGGAGTATCTTGATCGGTTGGAACGCGGCTCTGGTCTTCGGTAACTGCCCTGGCCTGAGCGCCTTTCGCGCGCCATCTCCGCTCATCAACCTAACGAAAGTGAACTAATCCTGTGATTCGCATCCTGCTGGTCCGTCATGGTGAGACGGAATGGAATAAGACCAACCGCCTTCAGGGCCAATCCGAGGTAGACCTTGCCGCATCAGGCAAGGCCCAGGCGCGTGCCGCGGGACGCTATGTCCGCGCGCAGAACCCCGGACAGGGTTATGTCTCGAACTTGGGGCGGACCGCGCAGACCTTCGCAGAGTTCGGCCTGGACTTCGAGCCCACCGTGCTGGATGAACTCGCGGAACAGAACCTGGGGGACTGGGAGGGCATGGAGACTGCTGCGGCCAAGGAACAGCAGGAAGAGCTCTATAAGGCGTGGAAGACAGGGGAGGGAACCCCTCCTGGCGGCGAAGACCCGCTGATGCTGGTGGACCGCATGAAAACCGCTTTCTTCACGATCGTGCGCGCCGCGGCAGATATCGCTGCCACGCCCTCGGCAGATGAGAAGTTCCCGCTGCGCAGCGTCGTCGTCGTCTCTCACGGGACCGCGATCAAGGCGCTGCTGGGGGCTCTGGGCTTGATCGACCGGACACGGGTCATCTCACTGACCGCTGGCGCGATCAACGTGATTGATGTGCCGCTGCACGGTGGTCCGCAGAGCAATGCCCTGCCCCAGGGCGGGCTGGATGAGTCACTGACGCAGAGGCAGGAGGCTGAGCGCATTCGCGGGCTGAGCGATTCCCAGATCCAGGACTACGCCAAGCTGCGGATGTTCAACCTTTCCCCGGAGGTCCTGGCCCAGCTGGGTTGAGCATGACCCGTTCCGGGGTGAAGCGCGGCGCGGGGTGGAGGTCTAGCGCCTCGGCGGGCGTGGGAAGTGGGTCTCGTCATCGCGGATCGGAGCGAACCGCGCGGTTTCCTGGCGCTGGTATCCCTGCTGCGCGGCCTCTTCTTCCGCCTTGTACTGGATTGCCTCGAAGAGCAGGTCGCGGCGGATTTGGCTGGTGGAGGTGCCCTCGGTGCGGGGGAGGTAGACGAGCTCGCAGTGATTGCGCAGGTGCTCAAAGCGCGGGGAGTTCTCCCAGTCGCTGCCCATGACCACCACGTCGATATCAAGGTCTTGGACGTCGCTGACCTTCTGCGTCCAGTTGGTCTCCGGGACCACCATGTCCACAAAGCGGATGGATTCCAGCATCATCTTGCGCACTTCATAGGAGTGGTAGCTGGGCTTCTTGCCCGGCTTGAGCTCATTGAACTCATCAGTGCTCAGCGCCACGATCAGGTAGTCACCCATGTCCTTGGCGCGTTGCAGCAGGCGGATATGACCCCAGTGCAGGAGGTCGTAGGTGCCGTAGGTCAGGACGCGGCGCATCGCTCAGCGTCCCTGGTGGACTAGTCGGTCCACGATCAGATCGAGGCCATACGGGGATCGGAGGTCACGGAGACTTCCGAGGGGCGGTCCACGGCGTCGACCAGGAGATCACGGCGGATCTGGGAGGTGGAGAAGCCTTCGGTCCGTGGCAGGTAGACCAGATCGCAGAAGTCCCGCAGGTACTCGAAGCGTTCCGAGCCTTCCCAGTTGCTGCCCATGACCACGGTGTCGATGTGGAATTTTCGGATGTCATGGACCTTCTGATCCCAGCTGTGCTCAGGAATGACCAGGTCTACGTAGCGCACCGCTTCCAGCATGGTCTTGCGAACCTCGTACTGGTGATAGCTGGGCCGGTGGGTGCCTTTGAGCCGGGTGAACTCGTCAGTGCTGGCGGCGACGATGAGGTAATCGCCCATATCGCGAGAGCGTTTGAGCAAGTTGATATGACCCCAGTGAAGGAGGTCGAAGGTGCCGTACGTGAGAATGCGCTTCATCGCAGCGTCATATCTCCTAACCTGTCAGCGCGTCGCCGAGCGGATACCGCCCGGAGGTGTTATATCCAGTGTGCGCATAATAACAAGCTCAGGAAAACATCAGGTTTCAAGAAGGACTTGAGGATTTTCACGTGCTGGTCAGCACCTAATCTGGGCATTCGGCTTGTTCAAGCACCTGAACCTGCACGTATGCTGGGGACGGTGAGCACCAACACCCCTGACTCAGATGATCTGGCAGCACTCGCCTCGGACCCTCGCACCGACTGGGAGATGCTGCATTGGATCGCCGAACACCATGCCTCGCTGCGCCCTGCTGTGGCGGCGAATCCCGGCGCCTATCCGGAGCTCGTAGAGGCTCTGGGCCAGCTCGGTGATCCCGCGATCGATGAAGCCATTCGGCAGCGTCCCGACGGGGGACACAACGTGGTGCCCGTGGCTGAGCCCGCTGCCGCGAATCACTCCGCCGTAGACCCCGCGGAGACCGATCCCGCCATTTCTGACCCGCTGCACCAGATGTGGGATCCCTATACGGACGATCTGCCCGCGCAGAGAGACGAGACCGCTGACATCCCTGCTCAGCGTGAGCCGTTGGCCGCTGAAGAGCCTGACCAGGAATCTGAGCCGGAGCCAGAGGCCGACGCCGAGCCTGAACCCGAGTCTGAGCAGGACATTGAGCCGCTTCCGGCGCCCGAGGAGCCTGCCTATACCTACCCGGTGAACCCGGCTCCGGAGGATTACTCCACCCGCGCTCCCGGTGCTGCGACGCCGGAGTCTGCTCCGGCGGCTCCAGCTGCGCGCGCTTACACTCCCGCGCCGACTCCCGAGCCAGCTCCTGCTCCGGCCTCCACGCCGGCGCCGGTCGCCTATGCTGCCACTCCTGCCGCCCAGCCGGAGCCCCGCCGCGAGCCTGCTCCTGAGCGCGAAGCCGACCGCGATACCGAACGCAAGGGTGCCGGCGCCAAAGTCCTCATGGCTGTGGCGCTGGCCGTCGTCGCGATCTTGGGTATTGGTGCGCTGATCTTCAGCACATTGGGGAATGACGAGGAGCCCGTGGCTGAACCTCAGCCAGCCGCCACTGCGGACGCCTCACCTGAACCCGAAGAGTCCGACGTCAGCGAGGAAGAAGCCGCTGCGGAGGAGCCTGCCGAAGAGGGCGTCTCCGAGGAGACCCTCGCCGAAGCACGCACCGCCGTCGCCGGACTGGCCTCAGCCTCGAGCTGCGAGGATGAGTCCGGGGACGCCGAGCTGATCACCGAGTTCCTCACCCTGGGTGCCGAGGGCGACGCCCTCAACGCTGAGGACGCGACCATGATGGAAGAGACCTTCACCGGTCTGCAGTCCGAGTGCTCCACCGTGTACTCCGCATCCGTCTTCCAGGGCGCTCGCAGCGGCGTGGACTCTGATGCGGCCACCGAAACCATGGAGACCGTGGGTACAGACTGGGTGAACCGTTCGGTCTCGATCGCCGGGGCCTCGACGATGTCCTCCTTCGTCACTCCCGATGGCAATATCCAGTGCGAGTTCGACGGCGGCCTGCGCTGCACCGCCTATGAGCACGATTACCAGGCACCCGCGGGCTGCGACGCCGGGACCACCTACCTCATGGAGGTGGACGCCGCAGCCGCGCTGGACTGCTCCAACCCGGTGGAAGATGAGGACCGCGAAACCCTCGGCGTCGACCAGGCAGCCACTGACGGCTTCATGGCCTGCGTCTCTCTGGATGACCGAGTCTCTTGCTATAACGCGCTGACAGGTGCCGGCTTCGAGATCTCTGAGCGTGGTCACTACCCGACCACGTAGGTCGGAGCCGTAGGTCATATGCCCTAGAAATTTCCTCCCTGATCAGGACACGCTCAGGCATATGTCCGATCATCCCACCGCGGACCGCAGCTTTTACGACAAGATGCTGGCAGCGCACACCCGGAACTACGGAAAACCCGACGCTGCTGAACGTGCCTATATCTGGCGCGCCGCGGGGGACCTCGTCGAGGATCTGGGCTTGGGAGTGGAGTTCGCCACGGCCAATAAACGTGGACCGAACTCGGCGTGGAACCGCTCCAGGTACACAGCCTCTCAAGCCGCGAAGTCTGCTGGCACGCGGGTCATCCGCCGTTTCGACACAGCCTCAGAAGACGATGACTAGAGCCGGGCCTCTCGCTCGGCCTGAGCGCTCTGATCGGTCCATTGCTCCGTGAACCCGCTGGGGAGTTCGTTGGGCCAATCGTCGACCAACCGCAGCCCGGTGGCACTCTGCGGCGCACAGTGGTCACAGCAGTACAGGTAACCTCCGTCCCGGGTGCCGTGACCCAGGATGCGGCACCCGCAGGTTCGGCAGGTCGGGGCCATGACGTGCACCGCGCACTCGAAACTGTCGAAGGTGTGGGTCAGCCCGTTTTGAGTGATGCTCATGAGAGTGTCGCTTTCATTCCCGCAGGAATCGCATGACGCCATGATCTCGCTCCTTGGATAGCAGTCCCGGCGCGCGTGCCCCGCAGATGCAAGGCGATGCCTGACCGGGGACTAGTTGCTACCGTCCCCTGCATGTGACTTGAGAGTCAAGGTTGTGCGGGTCGCCGGGTGATAGATCGTCCAGGCTTTGGGGATCAGGAGAGCTCGAGCGCGTCGACAATCCGATCGGCGCAGCGCGGAGGCTCCTGCGGCAGGGAACCATCGGGATTCGTGACGAAGTTCAGGTGCCGGGAGCGGAACTTGTCGAAGTCTGTGTGCTCCAGCTCCAATGCGAGCGCCACCGCCTCAGCCGCAGACTCCGCGATCGGTCCTGGGACCTCGGCCGCGTAGTCCAGCGCGAGTCCACGGGCCTTGAGGTAGTAGTCCATGTCATAGGGCCAGAACACCAGAGGGACATCGCGCAGCGCGGCCTCATAGGTGATGGCTGAGTAGTCCGTGATGACCACATCGGCGATGCTCAGCCAATCCAGCACCCCGAATCCCGAGGTGCCCACGATGACCCCGTTGGTCTCAGGCACCGGTGTACGGTCTGCCGGGTGCGGCAACATGACCAGGTGGCCACGCTCGCCGTCGAAGGCTGCGGCAAGCTCCTGATAGGACACCTGCTGCCCGCGGCGGAAGGTGGGCACGTAGACCACGGTCTTGCCCTGGGCCAGGCGGGGGAAGCGGGCCAGGATCTGCTTCCTGCGTGCGGCATTGGCGGCATCGTCGAGGAGGTAATCCACACGAGGCATGCCCAATGGTTGAACCATCTCTTCCGGGACGCCGAAAGCTGCGGCGTAGGTCTTCGCGGTGAAGCTGCCAGGGGCGCAGATGAATGAATAGTTCTCATGCATCCGCACGGTGGCGGCCACCCGGGGGGTAAGGCCCTCGCGCATCCCGGAGGCGAGGTGGCCGAACTTCTTGATCGCACCGAGTGCGTGCCAGATCTGACCGATCCGCAGCTCCTTGCGGTGATTGAGAATGCTGACCGGGATGATGTAGCCATCCACCAGGCAGCCATCACAGGTCGCCAGGTGGTACATCTCGCGCAGCGCTCGGCCCAGATAGCTGGCACTGAGCTTATTGTGCTTGATCACGACCACCCGGTGATCGGGGTGTTTGCGCCGCAGCGATTCCTGCAGGAGTTCGAAGTCAGCGGAGATCTGCCGTGGCTCACGGGTGATCAGCACGACCTTCTTCTGCACCGGCAGCAGCTTCATCACCGCGTAGATCGCGCGGGCACCGACCGTCAGGACGCCGAGCGCCTGCGGCAAGATCGCTTTGATCACGCTGCTCCTAGTGGTGACACGCTCGGCTGCGAAAGCTGCTTCATCTTCAGCTTGTTTCGCAGACGAACTTATCCGGTTCTAGCGTCACCTTAGCGCACCATCTTCCGGGAGACCCGACTCTGCGAAGCATGAATATCGCTGCGCGGATCAGATGGTGACATTGCCCTTGGGGCTGCGGAAGGTCACGGACATGATGCCGGGTGTTCCCGAAGGGGCAATCCATTCCACATCGACGTCCTCGAAGGGGTCCACATTGGGGCAGGCAAGCCACTCGGTGACACGGTCCGGGGAACCCGCGATGCTCAGCTTGGTCATCGATGCTTCCGGGGGATAGGCCTGGGAGGGGTGCAGCTCGTCGGTGCCCTCGTTCCAGCGCAGGAGATACGGCACCTGGGGGTCAGCAATGAGTCCCTTGATGCCGATCTGCTTCCAGCTCAGCTGCTGGCCGTCGGGGAACTTGCGGTTGCCGGGGACGGCTTTGCGTCCAAGCCGTTCTTCAAAAGGGGTGAGGTCATCGACGCTGACACACCAACCCATCCAGCCGCCACCCATCAGAGACCGGTTGCGCACGGCCTGACCGAAGGGGGCTTTATCCGCGCTGGGATGATCCAGCACCTCGACGATTTCGAGGTACTGACGGTTCTCCAGCGGGATGATGGCGTTGCGCGTGCCGAAGCGAGGATGGATGCCGCCGCGGACGCGTTCCACGCCCAGAGCATCGGTGATTCGTTCCACCGTGGCTTCCATTCCATCGGGGCCAACTGCATAGGAGACGTGATCGAGGCGCATCATGTGCACATCATGGCACCAGGTGGTGTTCAGATTTAAATCGTTGCACAAAGTGATACTTATTCAGATTTTTTCTACCTGCTGTAGAAACATCACGACGACGGCGCACCCCGGCCCTCTTACGGCGCGTATCCTTGGTGGGTGCTCAAGACCGCCATGCAGCCCAAATGGATCGGGATCCTCGCCCTCGCGCTGGTCCTGGCCACCGTTTTCGTGGTGCTGAGCGCTTGGCAGTTCAGCCAGTCCAGCACCGAACCAGTCCCCACCGAAGAGATCACCGAGACTCCGCTTCCACTCACCGAGGTCCATCAGCCGGGACAGGCGATGACTGTGGCCGAGGCCGATCGGATCGTGGATCTCAGCGGGGAGTTCCTCCCCGATACCCAGGTCCTCGTCGAAGAGCGCCTGCAGGATGGGGAGACCGGTTACTGGGTGGTTGCTGCCTTCCGCGATGATGACGCTCCCGGCGACAACATCATCCCGGTGGTCCGCGGTTGGGTGGCCGACGCAGAGGATGCCGATGATCTTTCCGCCGGTGTCCAGCTGGAGATCCAGGGCCGGTTGATGCCGCCGGAGGCTCCCGGTCCGGATCAGCGGGGGACCACGGCTGACGGCACGCAGATCTTCCCGAGTCTCTCCCCGGCAGAGCTGATCAATGTTTGGGATGAGCCGGGGTATTCCGGCTTCGTGGTGGCTTTCGACACTCTCGACTCCAGCGGGGCAGAGGTGGGTGCGGCGTCGTCGGACTCTGCCCTGGAACCCGTGGTGATCGGACCGCAGCCCGAGGCTTCCGGGATCAACTGGCTGAACTTGTTCTACGGCGTGGAGTGGACGGTCTTCGCTGGGTTCGCGTTCTATCTCTGGTGGCGGCTGGTGAAGGACGCCCATGAGAAGGAACTCGAGGAAGAGCGGCTGGACCGCGAATGGCAGGAGCAGTGGCGTGCAGAACAGCTCGCCCTGCGCGAGCAGAACCAACCGAAAGACTGACGAGTGATGAGTGATTCTTCTGTGACAGGTGCCGGGACTACGGGAGCTGGTGCTTCGGGCTCTCCTGCGGCGGGGTCCCCGGCTTCGGGCCTGCCCGATGACATCCCGCCGGCACCGCCGCGGCCCAAGCAGCGTCGGTTTGCCGGGACTGCTGCGCAGATCAAGGGCTCACTGACGTTCTATAAGGTCTTCGCCTTCGTCACCGGCATCATGCTGCTGATCCTGGTGGCCAAGATGATCATGGACTACGGCTTCGGCTACGAGCTCTACGCCGGCGGCGCCACCGCCGAGGGCACCGAGAACGTCCTGGGCTTCCACCCGCAGGAATCGGTCACCGGCGGTACCGGAATCTCCTACTGGACCGCCGTGATCCACGGTTGGATCTACGTCATCTACATCATCGCCGGGTTCCGACTCTGGTACCTGATGAACTGGAAGATCGGCCGCCTGATCACGATCGTGCTCGGCGGCGTGGTGCCATTCCTGAGCTTCGTGGTGGAGCGCAAGATCGCCCGCGAGGTGCGCCTGGACATGGAATCCAACCCAGAGGCTGTTCGCCGGTACTGAGCCACTGCCAGGGTTCCGGCTCAGGCACCGGGTGGGACCATCGCTGGCACCAGGAAGATGGCCGCCAGCGCGGAGAGTCCGAGCAGCGCGGCGAGGCTCAGCGCATGTAGATGCCAGCGGTCACGCATCACCCCGGCGAACTCCCGCAGCACAGCACTCGGCAGGTAGTACCAGACGGTGCGGGATCCTAGGACGTGAGCCTTCATCCCGAGTGCTCGGGAGAGCAGCGCCGTGCGGAAGACGTGGAAGCTGCTTGTCACGATGATGACCGGGGAGTGTGGACTCGCGAGGAGCTTCTGCGAGAACTGCAGGTTTTCCCGAGTATTGCGTGAACTCTCCTCGGCGATCACGCTGCCTGATGTCGCACCGCGGTCCAGCAGATACTGGCGCATGGCGGTGCCCTCGGGAAGAGGTTCATCCGGTCCCTGACCTCCGCTGGTGATGAGCAGCGGTGCCGGTGAGTAGGAGGAGTGCACGTCTAACCCCTTATCCAGTCGACCGGCGAGCAGGGGAGGGACCTTGCCGTTGATCAGGCCCGCTCCGAGCACGATCACAGCCTCCGGGATCAGCCGAGGTCTCCGCCAGTGATAGAGCAGCGAAGCGCCGAGGTATGCCGCGAAGACGCAGGCGAGGTATCCCACGCTGAGCACTGCTGCGAGGTGGAGGCCATAGCGAAGGCTGTAGAGCGGATCGTCCTGGACCGCGCCCGGAGGGTCTAAGAGCGCCAGAGTGCTGGGGAGGATCATGAGTCCGATTCCTGCCAACAGGGCAAGCGCGTTGCCCAGGGATCGACTCTCTCGGCGCAGCACAGTGATGCCACTCCACAGCAGGAAGATCACCAGTAGTGGGTAGCCCAGGAGGTTGCCGAGCAGGAATATCCCGATGATGATCACCATGGAAATGATCAGCAGGGTGGCGTTTCCGTCCAGGTAGAGCAGGGTTGCGATCGAGAGGATCGCGATGACACTTCCCGCGATACCGCCGGCCAGGGCTCCGATTCGCCGACCGTCTCGTCTGAGCGCGGCGAATCCCAAGGTGGCTCCCGTGGCACTCAGAATGGCCGTGATGATCAGAATCCAGTCGTGCATCGACTAGTTCCTCCTCTTACGGGTCCAGAAGAGCACCGGTATCAGCAGCAGTGCCAAGAGGCCGCCGCCGAGCGAGAGGTGCTCGAAGCTTGTAGCGGCCATGACCATTCCAGACATCGCGCCTCCACCCGCTCCGGCCAGGGCGATCAGCACGTCGATCCCACCCTGAGTGCGGGGACGGTTCTCCGGGACGGTCCCGTCGACCACCAGCGCGGTGCCGGCGATCAGCCCCACATTCCAGCCCAGGCCGAGCAGAATCAGCGCCAGGATCAACAGCCCCAGCGAATCTCCCGGTGCCACGGCGCCGACCAGGCCAGCGGCAAGCAGGATGACCGCCGCCGCGATGCTCATCGGGATCCGACCGAGCTTGTCCACCAGCACCCCGGTCACCAGAGAGGGCAGCCACATGGCACCCACGTGTAGGCCGATCACCAGTCCCACGGAGCCGAGTCCGTGGCCGTGGGCCAGCATATGGATCGGGGTCATCGTCATGATCGCGACCATTGCGATCTGGGTGAGCACCATGACCGTGGCGCCGATATAGGCACCCGTTTCGGGCTTGGGATGTGATTTGGGGGAGGGTGCGGGGGCCGCGGCTGCGTCGGTATCTGGTGCGATCGCCGCGTCGGTGTCAGGGCTGGCGTTTGGTGCGTGCGGTGCCGTCCCAGTGGAGGCCTCTGCGGCTGCCAGCTGCTTCGCAAGGAGAAACGGGTCCGGGCGCAGGAAGATGAACAGGATCGCGCCTGCTGCGAGATATGCCGCGGCGGCCAGCAGGAACGGTCCCGCGAGTGGCGGAATGCCGAGGCTTAGTGCGAGATCCCCGAGCGGTTCCACCAGATTAGGCCCCGCCACTGCACCGAGCGTGGTGGAGACCATCGCGATGCTGATCGCCGTGCCCCGGCGAGACTCTTCGGCGAGGTCGGTGCCCGCATACCGGGTCTGCAGGTTCGTGGCGGTTCCCGCGCCATAGATGAACAGTGCGAGGAAGAGCAGCGGGATCTGATCCGCCACTGCAGCAGCCACCACGCCAATGGCTCCTAAACCACCGGCGGTGAACCCGATGGCAAGCCCGATCCGGCGACCCCAGCGCTGACTGAGCCGACCCACCGAGAACGCGGCCAGCGCGGATCCCAGCGTGAACAGGGCGATGGGCAGCCCGGCCAGACTCGCCGAGCCCAGCATCTCCTGGGCGAGCAGCGCGCCCACCGTGACACCCGCCGCCAGGCCGGCTCCACCCAGAATCTGGCTGAAGACGACGACGGTGAGCGTGCGCCGCTGAACCTGCGCCCGTTGCAGCGCACCCCCGTGAGTCATGCACGCATCATAATCCGCCGCTCGTGACCCGCTCTCCCGCGCCTCACCCCATCTGTTGGGCGGAAAAGGTCGGAATAGGGGGTTCCGGGGTGCCTCATACCGCCGAAAAGTGCCCAACAGATGGGGGTTTTGCATCCCTGGGGCGAAAACGGGCGTTATGAACGCGCCGGGTCGGGTTATTTCACCCGATATTGCCCCAGGGATGGGGAGGGGGTGCCGGGGAAGCGGGATGTGGGGGAATGGGACCAGGGAGGGGCAGCGCCGTCGTCGTCGTTCCCGAGTCAGGCTGCGGTGAAGAAGGACCTCAGCACGGCGGTGAACACCTCTGGCTTCTCGGCGTGGACCCAGTGACCGGCGTCCTTGATCGTGGTCAGGGTCTCCCGCGGAAAGAGCTCCCGCATGGCGGGTTCGTACTCGTCCTGCACGTAGTCGGAGTTCGCCCCAGCGATCCAGAGCACGGGACCGCCGAACTGTTCGCCGTCGAACTCCGGGAAGCTGCCGATAGCAGGCAGAGACTTATGGAGCAGATCCAGGTTTACGCGCCAGCGGAATCCGTCGCCGGAGCGGACCAGGGACTGCAGCAGGAACCCGCGGACCATTCGCTCCGGGATCGGTTCCTGCAAGAGCTCGTCAGCCTCCCCGCGTGAGGAGAGCGAGGTCAGGTCCAGACGGCTCAGACTGCTGATCAGGTGATCGAACTCGCCCATGGATTCCCGGGCGACCGGCGAGATATCGACCACAGCGAGACGGCTGATCAGCTCCGGATGCCGGAGTGCCAGCACCATGGCGATCTTGCCACCCATCGAGTGGCCGACCAGATGCACCGGAGCATCGCGGGCCACAGTGTTCCGAAGATGCTGCGCCACGAGGTCCGCCTGCTCGACGTAGTCGAAGGTCTCGGTCCATTCGGAGGCGCCGTGGTTGGGAAGGTCTACCAGCACCGAGTGCAGCTCGGGCGTGAGCGCCTTGGCGATCTGGGTGAAGTTTTTGCCCTGACCGAAGAGCCCATGCAGAAACACCACCGTCTCGCCCGTCTCACCGACGTGCTGGGTGTTCAGCGGAGATGGGTCGGCAGCCATGATGAATCATTCCTGTCCTAGACGGCGTTTCGGGTCCCGTCCATCCTAGGCGGGAGGACCCGCGGGTGAAGGAATGCGTGTTTGCACGTGAATCTGTAGGGGATCTGCGTCCCTGGGACGAAAGCGGGTGTTCTAAGCGTCCAGGACGGGTTCTTTCCGCCCGTTTGTGCCCCAGGAAGGCGGATGGGGCCCCGGGGATGCGGAAGGGCCCCGGGGATGCGGAAGGGGCCCGGGAATGCTGATGGGCGCGAAGGGGCGCGGGGGAACGTCCCGCGAGGCGTCTCTTCCGCGAAAGCGACCCTCCCGCGCTGACCGCTAGGATGGGACGGTGACTTCTCAGCCTGATTCCGCAGACTCTGCCGTCCCCGCCGTGGAGCGTTCAAACTCCGAGGCCCAGACCGTGCTGGTGGTCGATTACGGCGCGCAGTACGCGCAGCTGATCGCCCGCCGTGTGCGTGAGGCCCGGGTGTATTCCGAGGTCGTCCCGCACACCCTCGCAGCCTCGGAGATCATCTCTCGCAATCCCTCCGCGGTCATCCTTTCCGGCGGGCCCTCCTCGGTCTACGCCGAGGGCGCCCCTGAGGTGGAGACCGAACTCTTCGAAGCCGGCATCCCGGTGATGGGCATCTGCTACGGATTCCAGGCCATGGCGCACAGCCTCGGCGGCGAGGTCGCCCGCACAGGGGACCGCGAATACGGCAAGACCGAGGTACGCAGCGTCAACGCACCGCACTCGCTGCTCACTGGCACCGATCAGGTCCAGTCCACCTGGATGTCGCACAGCGATTCCGTGCAGAAGGCCCCCGAGGGCTTCCAGGTGTTGGCTTCCTCCGAAGGCGCCCCCGTGGCGGCCTTCGCGGATGAGGAGCGCAAGCTCTACGGCGTGCAGTGGCACCCGGAGGTCCGCCACTCGCCCCAGGGCCAGCAGGTCATCGAGAACTTCCTCTACAACGGCGCCGGACTGACGCCCGAGTGGACCACCGGCAACATCGTCGAGGAGCAGGTCGCCGCGATCCGCGCCCAGGTCGGAGATTCTCGCGTGATCTGCGGACTCTCCGGCGGTGTGGATTCCGCCGTGGCGGCAGCCCTTGTGCAGAAAGCCATCGGAGACCAGCTCACCTGTGTGTTCGTGGACCACGGGCTGCTGCGCGAGGGAGAAGCCGAACAGGTGGAACGCGATTTCGTCGCTGCCACCGGCGCCAAGCTCTACGTGGCCGATGAGCGCGAACGCTTCCTCACCGCGCTCGAGGGGGTCACCGATCCCGAGACCAAGCGCAAGATCATCGGTCGCGAGTTCATCCGCGCCTTCGAAGGCGCCGAGAAGGCAGTCCTGGAAGAGGCAGCCGCCGACGGCGCCAAGGTCGAGTTCCTGGTCCAGGGAACCCTCTACCCCGATGTGGTGGAATCCGGCGGCGGCGAGGGTGCGGCGAACATCAAGTCTCACCACAATGTGGGCGGCCTGCCCGAGGACATGGTCTTCAAGCTGGTCGAACCGCTGCGCGCGCTGTTCAAGGACGAGGTCCGCGCCGTCGGTGCCGAACTCGGCCTGCCCGCCGAGATCGTCCAGCGCCAGCCCTTCCCGGGCCCCGGCCTGGGCATCCGCATCATCGGGTCTGTCTCCGAGGACCGGCTGCGGATCCTGCGCAAGGCCGACGCGATCGCCCGCGAAGAGCTCACCGCCTCTGGCCTGGACCAGGAGGTCTGGCAGATGCCGGTCGTGCTGCTCGCCGATGTCCGCTCCGTGGGCGTCCAGGGCGATGGCCGCACCTACGGTCACCCGATCGTGCTGCGCCCGGTCTCCTCGGAGGACGCCATGACCGCTGACTGGTCCCGGCTTCCCTACGACCTGCTCGCGAAGATCTCCAACCGGATCACCAACGAGGTCGAAGAGGTCAACCGGGTCACCCTGGACATCACGTCCAAGCCGCCAGGCACCATCGAATGGGAGTGAGTCTGAAGGCTCATGCTCGATTCCACCGCCGCTGAGGTCCTCACCACGGTCATCGCTGGCCTGCTGCTGGTGGCCGGCGCGCTCGGCGTCGTGCTGCCGGTTCTTCCCGGCTCCCTGCTGATCATCCTGACTCTGCCGGTCTGGGCTTTCCTGCTGGGCGGGCCGACGGTATGGACCGTGGCGGTGATCGGCATGATCCTGGCCATCGCCGGATGGAGCGGGTCCACGGTGCTGACCGGCAGGACCCTGCACCGCCAACAGATTCCGCGCGGACCGATCCTGATCGCGATCGCCGCAGCCATCGTCGGGTTGTTCGCGCTGCCGCCGCTGGGCCTGTTCATCGGTTTCGCGGCGGGGCTCTTCGGGGCTGAATTCGTGCGCCGAGACCGTGACTGGCGCGCCGCTGGCACCGCGAGCCTGCATGCCCTGCGCAGCATGGGGTTGGGCATCGTGCTGGAGTTTCTGCTCGCCGGCTTGGCGATCTCAGCGTTTGTGATCGGCGCGCTGGTCTACTTCGTGTTCTGAGCAGCTCCGCGCGAACGACGACACGCTTCAAGGTGAGGCTGAAACCTCTTGCCGGTTGCGACGCTGGGCTCATTAGACTGCACTGCATGTAATTATCGGCGACCCTTGACCCGATTGATCGGGCCGAGGGGCCGGCGCGAGCCTCAGCTCGCCTCGGGTGGGGATTGTTGGAAGGTCGTCTGTGAGCAAAGAACCAGCCGCTGAAGAGATGGGATGGCCGTCCCAGAACGGTGCCGCGGATCCCGCGGCGGAACAGCAGCGCCCAGACACCCCCGACGACGACGCCGCGGCCACCCCCTCAGATCCGGCAAGGTCCGCAAGCTCGGCCGAGTCAGCTGGCTCGGCTGATTCCCCTAGCTCACCAAGTTCTCCCGATTCGCCAGATTCGCCAAGCTCTCCCGGCTCACCTGACTCTCCCGATTCACCGTCCTCTCCGGATTCGCCCGTCTCCGCGACCTCGGCCGCATCAGCAGACTCGGCAAATTCCGCCTCATCAGCCGCAGACTCGACCAATGGCCGGGACCCCGTGGCCGCCTGGCTGGAATCCGTGGGCTCGGGCACCGAGAACGACACCATGCTGCGCTTCGCCCCCAGCCAGCACAACGCGATCGATCTCACCGACGCCAATTCCTCCGGAATGATGCAGCTCATGGCCGGGCGCAAGACCCGCCTGTCCACGCTGCTCAACGAGCACGGCTCCTTCACGACCGGCAAGCAGGCTGCCCAGGGGATCCGCTCCAAGATTCGCGAGATGTCCGAGGAGCGCGGGATCGACGTCGGGTTCCTCGCCGCCGGTGTGGTCAGCTGGACCGAAGACGCCGGTCAGGGATCATTCGGCGAGCAGTTCACCGAGGACTTCACCGCCCCCGTCATGCTGGTCCCGATCACGCTGCGTCCGCGTGAGGACGGCAGCGGGGACTTCGAGATCCAGTTCAGCGCCGCCGCCCGGGTGAACCCCGCCCTGGTGCGACACCTGGCCACCCGGCACAGCACCGTGCTGGATCCCGGTGAGTTCCACAACACCGGCTATGTCACCGCACGCTTCGACCCCAACCGCCCCGCAGATATGCTCGCCCGGATCGCCGCAGATGTGCCCACACTCGGCTCCGTGCAGGTCTGGCGGCAGCTGTATGTCTCCACCTTCGCGGATCTGACCTTCCTGGGTGACCCCACCGGCCTGGATCTGGACCACCCGGTCATCCACGCCATGGCCACCTCCCAGCAGCTGGGCCAGACCCGTGCCGTGCGTGCCCTTATGGACCTGCCTCCTGTGGACGAGCGGGAACCCCGCGATGAGCGCCTCGTGGCAGATGCCGATCCGTATCAGCAGGCAGCGCTGGACGCGATCCTCGCCGGGCAGTCGGTCGTGGTCTCTGCCCCCGCAGGAACCGGTCAGACCCAGACCGCCATCAACGCCGCAGCGGGCCTGGCCTGGCAGGGCAAGCGCGTCCTTGTGCTCGCTGAGCGCACCGCCACGCTGGAGCAGTTCAAGGACCGGCTCTCCGAGGTGCACCTGGGCACACTGGCCGGGAACATCTCGGCCGCAGCCACACCTGATGAGATTCGGGATCAGCTCATCCGGGCGATCCGCCGGGCCGAGCGCGCCGAACCGCCGCGGCTGACTGCGCTGCATTCGAAGCTCAAGAAGTCTCGCCACCAACTGGTGGATCACGTGAAGTCTCTGCACAACGTGCGCAAGCGCTGGGACTGCTCGCCCTACCAGGCCATGCAGGCACTCGCCGCGTTGACCAGCCTGACCCCCGCGCCGTCGACCTCTGTCCGGTTGAAGCGCTCCGTGCTGGACAACACCGTTGACCGCAGCCAGATCACGGTCAAGCTCAAGCGCGCCGCCGAGCTGGGCGCCTTCTCCGCCGAGACCCGGAACAGTCCCTGGTACAACGCTCGGCTCTCGAACCGGCAGGAGACTCGGGACGCGATGGCCCTAGTGCAGGAGCTTCGCGAGGATCTCCCGCAGCTGCGCAAGATGATGGTCTCCGCCTGTCAGGCTGCCGGGATCACGCCGGGAGTCAGCTTCAGCGACTGGAACCGCCAGGTGGTGCTGTTCCAGCGCGTCCAGGAATCCCTGGGCAAGTTCAGCCACGACGTCTACGCCCGTGCCGTGGATGACCTGATCGCTGCCACCGCTCCCGGTTGGTGGCGTCGGCAGAACAATGTGGAGATGACCTCGGTGACCCGCTCGCGGCTGCGTCGCGTGGCGAAGGAATATGTCCGTCCCAGTGTGGCCATCGGGGATCTGCATTCCTCGCTGATCGATGTCCAGGGCGAACGCGAGGAGTGGGCCGAGTGGTCCATCGCGGGTTCTGCGCCCAAGGTGCCGCATCGGGTGGACCGGCTCACCGATACCTTCGGGCATGTCCAAGGGAAGCTCCAGCGCCTCGATGAGGTCGTCGAGACCGGATCACTGGTCGATATGCCCATCGAGGAGCTGCTCGAGACCGTTGACACCCTTGCCAGTGATGAGAAGCCGCTGGAGACCCTGCCGGAGCGGACGCTGCTCGGTGAGCAGCTGCGCGAGCAGGGCTTCCGTGACCTCATGGAGGACTTCTCCGCGCGGGAGATCAGCGCCAAGGTGGTCGCGGATGAGCTGGAACTCTCCTGGTGGCAGTCCGCGCTGGAGGCCATGATCTCCGGTGACGATTATCTGGCGATGACCACCGGAGAGAACCTGCGCAGCATCGAAGCCGCGTTCCGCGAGGCCGACGCCGGGCATATCGAATCCAGCGCTCAGCGCCTGGGACATGCCCTCGCTGTGCGCTGGAAATCCGCTGTGGAGGCCCATCCGCAGGCAGCGACAAGCCTGCGCGGACTCCTGCGCGATGCCACGCCGACGATTGCCGGCCTCGAGGCGATCAATCACAAGCTGACCCAGCCCTTGGTTCCGATCTGGACCACCTCGCCGCTGGGCCTGGGGGAGCAGTTCCCGGACGACTACCGGGCCGATGCTGTGATCCTGCTCGACGCGGAATCCCTGGCTGTCCCCACTGCGCTCAATGCCGTCACGCGCGCCGGGCAGGTCATCGCGTTCGGAGATCCCGTGGCGGGATCACCCACGCCGTTCCATGTCTCCGCCGATCCGGTGGCGCGGGAGACCGAGCAGCAGCGCCCGGCCTCGATCTATGCCGAGCTGGCGGCTGTGTTGCCGCTGTACACGCTGCGCCAGGTCCACCGCGGGGTGGATCAGGAACTCACCGGACTGTTGTCCTCGGCGCTCTACGACGGCGAGCTCACCCGCCTGCCCGATGCGGCTCAGCTGACCGGCCAGGATCGCCGGTTCACGGTGGAACATGTGGCGGGTGCGCCTGCCGGATATCGTGACGCCGTGGAGTCGCCCACCGGTGAGGTCAACCGGGTGGTGGACATGGTCTTCGAGCATGTCCGTTCCCGCCGGGCACATTCACTGGCGGTCATCACCGGCTCCGAGTGGCATGCCCGACGGGTCGCTGATGCGATCCGATTGAACCTGGCCAACCACGCCTGGGCCAAACCTTTCTTCGCCGAAGGAGCTCATGGAGAGAGCTTCGTCGTGGCTCCGGTGGAACGTGCCGCCGGACTCGTCCGCGACGATGTCATCTTCAGCCTCGGCTACGGCCGCTCGGTCAAGGGCGAGGCCGCGACTCACTTTGGGGAACTCTCCGAACCCAGGGGGCGCGAATACTTTGCGATCGCGGTGACCCGAGCCCGGGAGCACCTGCGCGTGGTGACCTCACTCTCCAGCGCAGATATGGATCGACCGGCGCTCACCGAGGGTGCCCGCGAGATCTATGACCTGATCCGACTCGGGCTCGACGGCGCGGCGAATCCCACCGCCTCAGCCCAGCTGACCGACCCCCTGGTGCTGGATCTGGTAGATCGGATCCGCGCACGCGGTGGCCGCGTGGAGGACGGCTTCCGTGGGACCCTCGACCTCGCCGCCTGCTCCCGCAAGGCACTGCCAGACACCCAGATGGTGCCTGTGGCGATGGTCTCCGATGGCACCAGCAGCTATGGCGCCATGTCGGTGCGCGAACGCTCGCGGCAGCGCCCGGATGCCTTCGAGGACCTGGGCTGGATCTATATGGTGCTCTGGACTATCGAAGTATTCTCCAACCCTGTCCGCTGCACCGAGGTGATAGCCGAGCAGGTGGGCCTCGCGTCGGGACCAGAGTTTGCTGAATCCGGGCGCATCACCGTGCATACCACCGGCACGGCCCAGCGCGGCCGGCGCGCGCGTGAGCAGGAAGCGCGCGGTGAGGGAATCCGCTTCGGCGGCGCCGCGGATATCGAGGACGAGGATTCCCACCGGAAGTCCAAGAAGTGGCTTTCACCGCGGGAGCGCGGGGCATGGAAGCAGTAGGTTCCGCTTCTGAGTCTGGCGAGGACGGGTCTGTCGGGGTTGTGTCTTCGGACGGTGCTGCCGGGGCCTCTGGCGCTGGATCTTCGTCTGGTGGCGCCGGGTCCTCTCGGCGGCGCGGACGACGGCGCGTGGTCGCCCCACCCACCTCGGGGCAGTCTCATGAGGTCGAGGCGAACTTCACGGATCCATTCGCGGTGTCACCCGACGCGGGTGATTCCGAAGCAGCATCGGGTGGTGCTGGGTCTGGGTCTGTGGCTGGTCCTGGTCCCGGGCGAGCTTCAAGCTCCGGCGAGGCGAGCAAGGCGGAGAAGAAGCCCGCACCGAGTGAGTACGAGCAATGGATTCTCAGCCAGCGTCCACCCCACTGGGGATAAGAGCCTGAAGACAGGTCTCGGTGAGTGGCCGCGTTTTCCCCATCGGTCTTCGCGGAGCCCGCTGCGGCAGAGTTCTTCACACCTGAATGGCTGGTGTCACCGGGATCCTGGGACCGAGCCAGTCTTGATCCATGCACACCCCCTCCGCTCTTCGCCGGTCATCCCGCGAGTCATCACAACCGCCACCAGGGTTCACCGAGAAACGACCTGGACCTTTTCTGCCGCAGCGTCCCAGGCAGGATCTCCCGTACTCCGGCGACGGCCGGCACCGCCAGCGGGCGGTCAATCCCGAATCAACCCACATCACCCGCTCGACCAGACACTCACCAGCAGCGCCAGCAGCTCAGCTTTCCCGCGCGCACCGGAACAAGAAGCCTCCGCGCATCAACCGCAGACTTCATGGGTCGGGACTGCCGAGGCTGCTTCAGCGGTTCCGGATTCCCCTGGCGATCATCATGGGGCTGGGCGCCGCAGCAGCGTCTGTCCTCGCCGGGGGTGAAGGGCAGGTAGAGACCGCCTCTGCGCTACGCGTCACCACGGATGTAGCGGCCGGTGAACGGCTGAGCGGAACCGCCGTGGAAGAAGTGCAGGTGGATACCGCTGCGGTCCCACGCGATTACAGCACTCGCATGGAGGATGTCCTGGGCCAGCAGGTCGCGGTGCCCCTGCCGCAGGGAGCGCTGATCTATCCGGACCAGTTGGTCGGACCTGGGCTGCTGGCAGGACAGCCCTTCGGCACGGTCGCAGTTCCGGTGCGACCGGCCGACCCGGCGATGATTGCGCTTTTGACTCCCGGTCAGCGCGTAGATGTCCTGGTGTCCTCGGACTCACCCGAGCAGGGTTCATCCTCTGAGCCGGTGGCGAGCGAGGTTCCCGTGCTGTGGACTCCGCAGGATGACTCGGAGAACTGGCTTCCCAGCGGTGGAGAGGCCGGAAGTGTGGTCATTCTTGCCGTGGATGGAGCGACCGCAGAAGCGATCGCACAGGCGACCCATCAGGGTCGCTTACACCTGAGTTTGCGCGGGACCGGCGAAGAGGCCCGCGAGGATGACCGCGAAGAGGCCGGCAGTGCCTCCAGCGAAGACTCAGCTGGAGGAGCCGGATGAACCCGAGCTCGATGAACCTGAGGAGGAGCCGGATCCGGACGCGCCTGCGGGGGTCTTGCTCGGAGAGGAGGATGAGCTCGATGACCCTGAAGAGCCGTTGGACCCCTCGGAGGAAGAACTCTTGGTGGGCTTGTCGCTGGCGCTGGCCGCCGCGCGGGAGTCTGTGCGGTAGAAGCCCGAGCCCTTGAAGGAGACCCCGACCGATCCAAATTTCTTGCGCAGTGTGCCTTGGCACTGGGGGCAGACGGTCAGCGAGTCTTCGCTGAACTGCTGCACGATGTCGAAGGCGTGGCCGCAATCCTTGCAGGCGTAAGCGTAAGTGGGCATCGATTTCCTCAGAGGTGAAGGGTGCTGGCACGTGGAGAGTCCACATGCCGGCTGCGTCATTGCTGCCAGTCGATTATAGAGGTCTCAACCGCGTGGCACCGCGTTCGGTGACGATCGCGTCCACGCGCAGGTCATGTGGCTCTACTGGAAAGGAACCAGGTGCGAGGACTTCGGAGGCGTGCACCACCGCGATGAAACGAATCGGTCGGGTGGGGACCAGGTGCTGGTCTGTACTCACCGGCGGATTGGACGGTGCGCCAGAGCTTGTTGAATCGTCGGCTGGCCCAAACGCAGTGTCGTAGAAGCCGCCGCCCTGACCCAACCGAGCGCCGCCCTCGTCCACTGCGAGGCCTGGAACCAGAACAGTCAGCCGGTGGTCCTGCTCCGGCTTGTGAAGCCACTCCTGAGCGAGGCCGCCCTCGTACCTGGCGCGGAGCTCGGCGGTGCTGAGCCGTTCACCAACAGGTTCATCCACCGGTAGAAACTTGCTGCGCTGCAGGACCGTCTCTTGGGTCCAATTCACCCATTCCAAGACCCGTCCAAGCGGGTCTGTGACCACCGGGAGGTAAACGATTCCGCCGTTGTCGGCATGCTCGCGGAGAAATGGTCGCAGATCAGGTTCACCCGGCATAGGAAGATACCCGGCTACCGCAGACCCCTCGGGAACGACTTCCCCGAGAAACCGGGCGAGGCGTTCAGCACGGGTCGCCAGTTCAGCCTGACTGAGGTTTTGGCGTTCCGCGCGCAGCTTGCGGCGCACGGGTGCCTTGGCGTCTTGGTTCGCGGGCTCCTGTTCAGTCATCGCAGAGCTCAGCGAAGCTGCTGGGACTGGACGAGTTCAGCGCGAAGATTCTCGGCGGCGTCAGCCAGGCTGGGGGAGAAGGTGTACTGACAACTCATACGAAGCAGCGCGCTGCGCTCGTAGACACCGAGCGCGTCCAGCGCGACCCCGGTGCGGTATGCGGTGTCGTTGATGAGGCTGGTGACTACCCTTGCCTGATCGGCATCCCAAAGGCCGCGAAGCTCATTCCATCTGGCACAGGCACGCAGGGAACCAAGATCCAGGGCGGGGTGCGCCCATCCCGCCGAGGAGACCTTCAACAGTGCCGGTCCAAGATCTGGTGACCAGAGAAAGTCCTCGTCTCGAAGCTCTCGGTGGGACGGGACCATCCGCGGTTCGGTGATCTTCTCCAGCGAGCTGCAGGCCGACGCGACTGCCTCCTGGAAAAGCTCTGCCCCGATGATGTAGGGCCGGGTCTTCTCCTCCCAGCGCTGAAGCCGTCGAACCTCGGTGCCGGCACCGTGGACCGGAGTGGTCGAAGGGAGCTCTCCGGGATGCTGAATGGCGGTGGACCAGGCATCCAAAGCCTGATCCCAGGCCGCATGCCACTGCTCGGCAGCGAAGCGTTCGGGCCGGTGCAGGGAGACGCCCTTGAGCGCCTGGAAGGTCACGGTGGAATCATCGTGGGCAATCAGTCGCGGGAGGCGAAAGGGTCCGGCGAAGGCCTGAGCGTGACGCATCCCGTCAAGGAGATTGCGTGCTTCCCCTGGGGGGCGGACCACGGTGTAGGTCTCGGTGGATTCGCTGCCGCGGTCATCCTGCGAAGTGCTGCGCCCGGTCACCACAGGATTTCGGCCGTTCACCACAGTGCTGCGCCCATGCGCCACAGGACTTCGGCCCTCGCTCGGCGAAGACGTGTGACGCACGACGGCACGGCGTCCAGGTTCATGAGCGACCACGATGCCGCTGCGGGCTGCCCGTTCCAGCGCAGGCAGATCAGGATCTGTCTCCGCCGGATACAACTCGAGGTGCTCCGTGTAGCGCGATTTATCTGCAGGCTCCTGGATCCAGAACCTTCCGGCCCGCCGCGAGCGACGGGGCAGGTATCGCTCACCGGTGGCCTCACTGGTGCGCGAATCGGTCCCTGCGGTGAAACCTGAATCAGCGGTATCGGCTTTGACGGTGTCCGAGTTCTCTTCGGGAAGCGCGGAGACTTCCACCGCGAGCACCATCGGCTCACCCGGAACTGGCCAGGCGCGCTCCACCGACCAGCGACGGTCCTCGGCGAACAACGTGCGCGAGGGGAGGGGTGCGGGGTGAAGCATGCGTGAATCGGTCCTTTCCGACCTGCTTGGTCGAGCCCAGCTTATGCGCGGCATCGCGGTCCATCTGGCTGAAACGGGCTCCCAGGCTGAAATTAAAGCCAGGATTCGATCAAGATCCGCATCCGCCACTGTTCGTAGGGAATCATCTCCCCAGTCCAGAGCGGAAGGAAGAACACCGAGACCGCCACGCACAGAATCAGGAAGCACAGCAGCAGCACCGTGTTGCGCCGGCGAGCGATAGAGATCAGGCCCGAACTGCGCAGCGCGCCGTCGCGTCGGCGCTGAGACGTCCCGATGCCAAGAACCAGTGCCGCGATCGCAGTGATCGCCAGGATCAAGAACGGGTGATAGCTGATCGTGTAGAAGAAGAACATGGTCCGGTCCGGGAAGAGCAGCCACACCAGGTACCCGGCCACGAACCCAGACAGGATCGCTCCGTAGCGCCAGTCTCGGCGTCCCAGCCAGAGGAAGACCACAAGAACGACGGCGATCAGTCCCGTCCACCAGATCAGCGGATTCGCAAGATCCAACACTGCGGAGGAACAGGTCGGGGACGCACAGGTCTCCCCGGTCTGTTCGTAGATCTCGCCCTCGGAGACCGAGTCATAGTGCATCGACACCGGTCTGCCCATAAACGGCCAGGTCCAGGGCGAGGAGGCGTACTCATGCCCATTGCTGAGACCTTGATGAAAATCGGTGGCAGAGAGGTGATAGTTCCATAGCGAGCGGATCGGGCCGGGGATCAGCTGGGCCAGACCTGTGGCCGGATTATCGAGGTGCCAGGTTCGACCCCATCCGCCCTGAGAACTCAACCAACCGGTCCAGCTCGCCACATATGTTGCCGCCGCGAGCGGTAGAACGGTGAGCACCGCAGCCGCCGCATCACGGAGCATCCCCGCCCGAATCCACCGTTCGACGCCGGCAGCTCGCCTGGCCTGGAGATCCCACAGGATCACCATGATGCCGAACACTGCAAGGAAGGCGAGAGCCGAAAGTTTCACCGCGATGGCCGCACCCAGCAGGACCCCGGCGAATAACCGCCACGGGCGCAGCGCCAGGACGGGGCCGTGTCTGGACTTTCCACTTGGAGACTCGTGGCCCACTGCCCAGGCGGCCAGCCGGCGTCGTCCGCTGTATCGATCAAGCAGCAGCGCCCCGAATGCGGCAAGGACGAAAAACATCATGAAGATGTCGAGGAGCCCGACGCGGCTCATCACCAGGTGATGACCTTCGATCGCCGTCAGCACGCCGGCAAATGCGCCCAGGAACACCGAACGGAACATTCGTTGGGCGATGAGCGCGATCAGCAGAACGGCGAGTGTTCCCGCCACGGCGGCGGAGATGCGCCAGCCCAGGGCGGTGTCCTGCCCGAAGAGCTTCAAACCGATGGCGATCAACCATTTGCCCAGCGGCGGATGGACGACGTAGGAGCCCTCGTCGGTGGGCTGCGGGTCACCCTCCAACCAGGAATCGTCAGCGTCCTCAGGCCAGACCAGCTCATAGCCGGCGATCAGCAGTGCGTAGGCATCTTTGGCGTAGTAGGTCTCGTCGAAGATCAGCAGATGCGGGTGCGCCAGGTCGCGCAGGCGCAGAATTCCCGCGAAGACGGTGATCAGACCTGGGAGGATCCAACCCCATATCCCGGGTCGGAAGGGTTCGGCGCCGAGTCGCCGCTGCATCCGCGTCAGGGCAGTTTCAGCGGGCGTGACGCCATCAGCTGGGGGAGTTTCAACGGGCGTCGGTCCGGAGCCGGGCTCCCCGGCGGGGGCCGGGATGCTGCGTGCGGGCTCGGCGGGGTTCACTATGGGTATGCTACTTGGCGCAAGCCGATCACCAACCAGAAGCAGGCGTGTCATGGACTCAGGCGAAGCAACACCTTCCGATGACACCAGTGAGTCCGACCTCGCCGAAGAGGTCGGACTTCCCGATTCCGCAGCCGATTCACACCTCTGGGACACTCCGATCGTGCTCGCGGCGACCCCGATCGGCAACCTCGGTGATGCCACCGACCGTTTGAAGCGACTCCTGGCCAGCGCGGAGATCATCGCGGCCGAGGACACCCGCACCGCACGCCATCTGGCGCGGGCGCTGAAGGTCGAAACACGAGCACGCTTGGTCAGCCTGCATGAACACAATGAGGCCTCCCGTGCCGAGGAGCTGGTGACCCAGGCCTTGGCGGGTGCCCATATCTTGGTGGTCTCCGATGCTGGGATGCCCTCGGTCTCAGACCCAGGTTTCCGCCTCGTGGAGAAGGCGATAGCGGCCGGGGCGGATGTGACAGTAGCCCCCGGGGCCTCCGCCGTGACCACAGCACTGGCTCTTTCCGGGCTGCCCACGGACAAGTTCACCTTCGCTGGATTCGTCCCGCGGAAGGCGGGGGAGCGCAAGAAGCTGCTCGGCCGGCTCGCAGCCGAGGAGTGGACCACCGTGCTCTTCGAATCCCCGCACCGCGTGGCAGCCACCCTGCGTGAGTTCGCGCTCGCTCTGGGAGAGGACCGCCAGGCCGCCTTGGCTCGGGAACTCACCAAGCGCTACGAGGAGGTGCTGCGCGGGGGCCTCGGTTCACTCGCGGCTCAGGCCCAGGAACGCAATCTTCGCGGGGAGATGGTGCTGGTGATCGGCGGCGCCATGCCCAGTGGCACGGGCGCCGAAGCGCCCAGCTTGGAGGAGCTGGCCGACGTCGTGCTTCAGAAGGTCACCGAGGGAATCAAGCTCAAGACAGCGGCCAAAGAGGTCGGTATGACCCATTCGGTTTCCGCCAGTGAAATATACAATGCAGCTCTCTCAAGGAGGCGCGCCGAAAACCCCGGTTGAACAGTAGAATGTTCTGCACAGCGGAGAGGGACTCCACCGCAGGGGAATCGATGAGCAGGCGGGGCCATGACCGAGGACAGCAGGGGCAGCGAACAACTGGCGCACGAGAGCGCGAATAATCAGATCCGCGAAGCCGCAACCCAGCAGGTCGCGCAGCTCGATCCGCAGACGAATGCCACTGACGGCGTGCTCGAGCTCTTAGCCACTCAGCCTCAGCAGCCCGTCTACGCTGTGCCCAATGGCACCGGAGGTTGGGTGGATGTCTCCATCACCAGCTTCGTGGAGCAGGTTCGCGGGGTCGCAAAGGGACTCATCGCGCTGGGAATCGAGCCCGCTGATCGCGTGGCCGTGATGGCCCCCACGAGTTATAGCTGGGCGGTCGTGGACCAGGCCATCTGGTTCGCCGGCGCCATCTCGGTCCCCATCTATGAGACCAGCTCCGTTCACCAGGTCAGCGCGCTGCTCCAAGATGCCAAGGCGAAAATCGCACTCGCGGGAAGCGTCGCCCTCGAGGATTGCCTGCGCGCAGCGGGAGCGAAGCTCAACGGCGCCCGTCCGGCAGTGCTGCCCGTCGGTGAGCTGCGTCAGCTCGATGATCTCTCCGCCGCGGGCGAGCACATCAGCGACGAACAGTTGGAGGCGGCGCGGTCCCGTGCAACCTTGGATGATGTCGCGACACTTGTCTATACCTCCGGCACCACGGGCGAGCCCAAGGGTGCCCGTATCACGCACCGGAATCTGGCCGAGGGTGCCGCGAACATCCTGCCCTTCGCCGCGGAGATCCTCGGCGAGAACGAATCGCGCACGCTCCTGTTCCTGCCCCTGGCCCATGTGTTGGCCCGAGCAGTGCAGCTCATGTGCCTGCACCGGGGTGTTCAGGTGGCGCATTCAGCTGACTCCTCCGCGCTCTTAGATGATCTGGCCAGTTTCCGACCCACCTGGCTGCTCGCGGTGCCGCGTGTGTTCGAGAAGGTCTATGCCGGAGCGTCCGCCAAGGCTCGCGCCGAGGGCAAGGGAAAGATCTTCGAGACCGCCAAGGACACCGCGATCGCCTATTCCAAGGCGCGGCAGGAGGCAGACGCCGGTACAGGCCCGGGCCCCTCGGTCACGCTGCGCGCGCGACGGTCGGTCTTCGCCAAGCTGGTGTACTCCAAGCTTCATGCACGACTCGGTGGCAGCGTGCGCTATATGATCTCCGGGGCCTCCACGCTGAACCCTGAGATCGCGCACTTCTTCACCGGGATCGGACTGCCGGTCCAGGAGGGCTACGGCCTCACCGAATCCACCGCGCCGATCACTCTCAACATCCCCGGGGCCACCCGCATCGGGACCGTCGGGATTCCAGTACCGGGAAATACCGTGCGGATCGCCGATGATGGCGAGGTCCTGCTCAAGGGCCCTGTGGTCTTCGACGGATACCACGAGAGCCCCGAGGCTACCTCTGCGGCATTCGACGCGGATGGGTTCTTCCACACCGGAGACCTGGGAGCCCTCGACGCCGACGGGTACCTGACACTCACCGGGCGGAAGAAGGATCTGATCGTGACCGCCGGGGGCAAGAACGTCTACCCGATGCCCATGGAAGAGGTCATTCGCGCCCACCCCTTGGTGGCTCAGGCAGTGGTGGTCGGAGACAACCGGCCCTACGTAGCGGCCTTGATCACTCTTGACGCCGACGCCGTGGCCGATTGGTGCCGGACCAATGGCTTCCGCGAGATCTCGCTGATCGACGCGGCCAAACACCCCAAGGTCCGCCAAGAGATCGGGCTGTCCGTGGAGGCCGCCAACCGTCGGGTCTCTCGCGCGGAATCCATTCGGAAGTTCGAGCTGCTCGACGTCGAACTCTCCGAGCACTCCGGGCATATGACTCCTTCGATGAAGCTGCAGCGGCATAAGGTCCTCGCGGACTTCGAAAACGTCATCAATTCGGTCTACGCAACCTGACCCCCGCCCTTTTTTGCATCCCTGGGGCGAAAACGGGTGAAATAACCCGCGATCGGGGCATCATTCCGCCCGGAATCGACCCAGGGATGGTCCGAGAGGTTTCTTGCCGTCCCTCCCTGTGGAAATCGGGACTAAAGTCCAGGTAACTTGGCGAGGATCGCGCCCATGCGGCGACCTCGTGAACTCCCAGTCGAGCTCCAGACCCATGCCTTCACCCGCGAGGACCTCTCCGGGTGGCAGCTCGATCAGGAGCGCGCCCGACGACGGGACATCCTTCGCCTCGCCCATGGGGTGTTCGTCTCCGCTTCGGCTCAATGGGATTCGCTCATGACCGCCCAGGAACTTGCGCAAGCTCTTCCCGACTGCTGGATCTCACATTTCACCGCTGCACGCTTCTACGCCTGGCAGCCTCCTCGGAGGTTGGGGGAAGAGGACACCATTCATCTCTCGCAGTCCCGTGAGTCGAACCGACGGATCAGACGTCCTGAGGTGATCAGTCATCGGCAGTCCGCGTATGCGCAGGACCTGCTCACTGAAGGAGGGACTCGGATCACGAGTCCGGCGCGCACGTGGTTAGACCTCGCTTCTGCGCTGACGGAGGTGGAACTCATCTGCTTCGGTGACCACCTGGTGCGGATCCCCTATCCCGCATTCGAGGGAAGGACAGAGCCCTTCGCGACCCTCGGAGAGCTCAGCGAGACGCTGACCCGAGTCTCTGGCGTCCAGGGCCGGCGTCGTGCTTGCAAGGCGCTTGAGCAGGTTCGAGTCGGCGCTGATTCTGGTGCAGAAACTCGGCTGCGGCTCGCCCTGGTGGATGCGGGGCTTCCCGAACCATCACTTCAGGTGCCGTTGGATCCGCGTAGCCCCCGAACCCGCTGCGCTGACCTCGGGTACCCAGAACTGAAGATCGCCATCCAGTATGAGGGGCTGACCCACTTCACTCCGGAGCAGGCCAAGGCCGACCAACGCAGGGACAATGCGTTCCTTGAACAGGGCTGGATTGTGCTGCGGTTCAATGATCGTGACTACGCTCAGGGGTTCGCTTCAGCGGTGCGACAGGTGCGCGGAGCTCTTGGTCACCGCAACAGCTGACCGGTTCCGCAACCCTGGGGCATAAACAGGCGGTATAGGGCATGAATTAGCGTTAATTCCGCCCGAATTCGCCCCAGGGATGGGAAAAGGGTCCGGCGCGGAGGTGCACCCGCTGGGGGAGGGGATGGGGCGATACAGTTGATCACCGTGAGTGATCAGCAGCGAGACCGCGCAGGTGCCGAGACGACCCCCGCCGCGACAGCGGGTGAGACGCCGCACGCGTACCGTCCGAGGACCGCGAAGAACGACGACGCCGCCAGCTCGGCTCCCGGCGGGGAGCTCGGCGCAGAGCCCGCCGCAGAGACGAGCGCAGCGTCCGGCGTAGGCCCAGCCCGAGACCAGGCGGAGGAGAAGTCCGGGAAGAAGCGTCGGATGCAGTACCCACCGGCGCCAGAGGCCTTGCCGGTCCCGGTCATCGACAATCACGCCCACCTAGATTTCCGCGACGGCGAGATCAGCGTCTCGGTCCAGGAGGCCCTTGACGCTGCCCAAGCAGTTGGCGTGATCGGAGCGCTGTGCGTGGGATACGACGTGGCCTCTTCAGAGTTCTCCGTGACCGCCGCAGGCAAAGACCCGCGACTGAAGGCAGCCGTAGCTCTGCATCCCAATGACGCGCCGGTGCTGGCCGCGCAGGGGGAGTACGACGCAGCCTTCGCGCGCATCGCCGAGCTCGCCCAGAACGAGCAGGTCGTGGCCATCGGCGAAACCGGGTTGGACTATTTCCGCACAGCCGAGGACGGGATCGCCGCGCAGAAGCGCAGTTTCACCGACCACATTGCGCTCGCCGTCGAACGTGGGGTGGCCATGCAGATCCATGATCGTGACGCCCACGCAGATGTGGTCGAAGTCCTGAAAGCCGCCCCCGAGCTGCCGCGCAGCGTGGTCTTCCACTGCTTCTCTGGAGACGCCGAGCTCGCCCGGATCTGCAATGCCAACGGTTGGTATATGTCCTTCGCCGGGACGGTCACCTTCAAGAACGCACGCGCCCTCCGGGAGGCGCTCGCAATCGCTGACCCACAGCTGATCCTGGTCGAGACGGACACCCCTTTCCTGACCCCGCATCCATACCGTGGGCAGCCCAATGCGCCGTACCTGATCCCGCAGACCATGCGCCTCATGGCCGAGGTGCGCCAGGCTCGGCTGGAATCGCTGTGCCAGCAGGTCATGCTCAACAACACACAGGCCTATGGGAGCTGGATATGAATCAACGCCCGCAGCAGCTGCTCTCCGCCGCGCATATCCGTGAACTCGCAGCTAGTCTTGATATGCGCCCGACGAAACAATGGGGGCAGAACTTCGTCATCGACCCGAACACGATCCGGCGGATCGTGGGGCTGGCGGACCTCGACGGAAGCGAACACGTCCTGGAGGTCGGTCCTGGACTTGGGTCGCTCACCCTGGGACTGCTAGATGAATCTGCACTGGTCAGTGCGGTGGAGATCGATCCCAAGCTCGCAGGCCAGCTGCCGGACACCATCACGAAGTTCCGTCCGGAGCTGGTCGGCAACCTGCACGTTCTGCAGCAGGACGCACTGAAGCTCACGCCCGAGTCCTTTGCCGGCATCGGCGACGGTGCGGGCCCTGAGGTGCTGGTCGCGAATCTTCCCTATAACGTCGCGGTGCCCGTGGTGCTGCATCTGCTGCAGATTCTGCCCTCCCTCCGCAAGGGTCTGGTCATGGTCCAAGACGAGGTCGCTGACCGGCTCGTCGCGGGACCGGGCTCGAAGATCTACGGTGTTCCCAGTGTGAAGGCCGCCTGGGACACGGATATGCGCAAGGCAGGAGTGGTGGGCAAGCGCGTGTTCTGGCCCGAGCCGCGCATCTCCTCCGGTCTGGTGCGCTTCGACCGCCGCGAGGTCGCCTCCGCCGAACTCAGCCGGGAAGAGGTCTTTGCCGTCATCGATGCCGCGTTCGCCACCCGGCGAAAGACCCTGCGCGCCTGCCTCGCCGGTATTGCGGGATCCGCCGCGCAGGCCGAGACCGTGCTGCGCGCCGCGGGAGTCGACCCCTCTGCTCGTGGAGAGACGCTTGATATCCATGGGTTCACAGCTATAGCTGCCGCGCTGCGGGACGCACCAACCGATGCTGGCCAGCATGTCAGTGGCGAGAAGTAGGCTCGGGATATGCGCGAGAGTGAGTTCTTCGGACATGTGACGGCGCTGGCGCCGGGCAAGATCAACGTCAGCCTGCGCGTGGGTCCGCTCCGCGAGGACGGCTACCACGAGGTGGCCACCCTGTACCTGGCCGTCTCCCTCTACGAGGAGGTCACGGCCTCACCCCGCGAGGACGGCGCCATCACCGTCAGCCTGAGCGAACGCTCAGCCTTCACCGAGGTGCAGACCCAGGACCCTGAAACCGGTGAGCTTGTGGCGGCGGCGATCCCGCTGGATGAGCGGAACCTCGTCTATAAGGCCGCGGCGAAGTTGCGGGAGCGTCTCGGCATCACCGACGGCGTAGATCTGACCATCACCAAGAATGTCCCCGTCGCTGGCGGCATGGGCGGCGGCTCGGCCGACGCCGCGGCAGCGCTCGTGGCCTGTTCCGCGCTGTGGGAGGCGGGTCTTTCCAAGGAGCAGCTTGCCGAGATCGGGGCCGAGCTGGGCGCCGACGTTCCGTTCTCCATCCTCGGCGGCGCCGCAGTGGGTCAGGGAGTGGGAGATGAGCTCTCCCCGCTTTTGACCCGCGGTGAACTCCACCTGGTGATCGTCCCGGCGAACACCGGTCTCTCCACGCCGAGCATCTACGCGAAGCTCGATGACATGCGTGCCGAGGCTGGGGTGGAAGCCGATATCCCCGATCTCGATCCCGATCTGGTGCGAGCTGTCTGCACCGCCGACGCCGAGCTGGTCGCCTCCTTGATGGCCAATGACCTCCAGGCCCCGGCGGTCGCGATGCTTCCTTCGCTCGAAGACATGATGGACATCGGCCTGATCGAGGGTGCTCTGCAGGGACTCGTGTCAGGGTCTGGGCCCACTGTGGTGTTCCTGGCCCGCAACGCCGAGGCCGCGCAACAGCTCGCCACCAGCCTGGAGGAACGCACCGAGGTATGGGCGATCCCAGTGACCGGGCCAGCGCACGGCGCACGGCTGATCAACGCCCGGGAGAACGGCCGCGACCACTACTGATTCACAGAACGGCCGCACGAAGGAATGGACCTATAGTGGGCTTCTTCACCAAGCACCGCAACGTGAGGACACTGGTCTTCATGATGCAAAGACGACCTAGTCTTGCTGCTGCCCAGGGAGTAGGCCCCATCATGATCGAGCACACACGCAAACTGGTCGTCATCGTTCCGATCATGGCGTTGTCCCTGACGGCGTGTGCTTCCAGTGCCGCAGCGGAAGATGCGGCGGGCACCCACTCAGCATTGTTGGCCGAGCATGCGTCAGACCCCAGCGCCGTTCTTGAGGTCCGCGCAACTATCGAAGCGTTCAACGATTCCGTGGGAGAGGTCGATCTCGATTCCATCTACGAGCTTCTTCCGGAGGAGACTGACGTGGAGTGGGAGGAGTACAAGGTCCAGGTTTACGAAGAATCACGGGACCATCTGGGGGAGGTCCTCGCGCATACCGACTACACAGGCGATCCCGCCGAGAATGCTGACGAGGCCAGTGCCGAGGATATCGACCACATGGTGCTCGCATTCAGCCACGTGTCGTACTTCCAGTACGCCTATGCGTTCTTCAATGGCCGGGAAACGCCATACATGGTTTTCGACAATGACTACATCTATGTCGACGAGGCCGAGGAATCTGCACTGGTCTTCATTGTTCCCAATGAGTCCGCCGCAGGCTTCGGGATCGGAGACTTCCAGGAGTACGTCGACATGTCGGTCAACGATCAGCGCCCGATGGAGCTTACTCGAAGCGAAGACAACTCATGGATCATTGATGCAGACTCGCTGGCCCCAGAGCTTGCCCCGAACTACCTGGAAGTCGGGGACGAGTTTCTCTAGCGGTCAGCTGACCTGCTCGTAGAGCTCCACCCACCGCTCTTCAAGCTTCGAGTTATCCCCCTGCAGCCGGGTGATATCCGCATTGAGCTTGCCCAGGCCTTCAGAGTCCGTCGGATCATGATCAGCCATCTGACGCTGCTTCTTCTCGATCTGCGTGGTCAGCTTCTGCATCTTGCGCTCAAGCGCACCGACCTCCTTGCGCAGCTCGCGCTCCTCGGCGCTGGAGAGACCAGAGGCCACGGGAAAGGCCTTCTTGGCCGAGGCTGATTTGCTGCCCTTGCCGGTCTTCGGCTCGGAGGCGTTTGAATCGCCAGAGGTCAGCCGGAGGTATTCCTCCACACCGCCTGGGACGTGGCGGAACTTGCCATCCAGGATCGCGTACTGCTGATCGGTGACGCGCTCGAGGAGATAGCGGTCGTGGGAGACCACGATCAGCGTGCCGGGCCAGGAGTCCAACAGGTCTTCCATGGCGGCCAGCATGTCGATGTCGAGATCGTTCGTGGGCTCATCGAGGATCATCACATTTGGTTCGGTGAGCAGCACGAGCAGCAGCTGCAGGCGTCGTCGCTGTCCACCGGAGAGCTCACCGACTCGGGCAGAGAGGTGTGCCGTGGAGAAGCCGAGGCGCTCCAGCAGCTGGGCCGGAGTGTGCTCCTTGCCATCCACCACCACCTGGGTCTTCTCCCGGGCGAGGACCTCGCGGACGCGATCACCCTCGATATCTGCCAGTTGGGAGAACTGCTGGTCCAGGGTGGCCAGCCGCACGGTCTTGCCCTGCTTGACCCGACCGGCGTCGGGCTCCAGGTTGCCCGCGATCAGATTGAGCAGAGTCGACTTGCCGGCGCCGTTGGCACCCAGGATGCCGGTGCGCTCACCGGGACCGATGCGCCAGGTGACGTCGTTGAGGATCTGCTTCTCGCCGAAACCGATGGAGACATCGAGAACATCGACCACGTCCTTGCCCAGCCGGGCGGTGGCCATCTTCTTAAGCTCGATCGGGTTACGTGGCGGTGGAACATCGCTGATCAGCTCGTTGGCCGCGTCGATGCGGAACTTCGGCTTGGTGCTTCGAGCCGGTGCGCCGCGGCGCAGCCAGGCGAGCTCCTTCTTCATCAGGTTCTGTCGCTTGGCCTCCACCGCAGCTGAATGCCGGTCACGCTCCACACGCTGGAGCACGTAGGCCGCGTAGCCGCCGTCGAAGGGCTCCACGACGCGGTCGTGGACCTCCCAGGTGGTGGTGCTGATCTCGTCGAGGAACCAGCGATCGTGAGTGACCACCAGCAGGCCGCCGGAGGTGCGCGGCCAGCGGCGGTTCAGGTGATCGGCGAGCCAGGAGATGCCCTGGACGTCGAGATGGTTCGTCGGCTCATCCAGCGCGATGACGTCCCAGTCGCCCACCAGCAGCTTTGCCAGTGCGACGCGGCGACGCTGACCGCCGGAGAGGTCCGCGATCCGAGATTCCCACGGAATATCGGTGATCAGTCCGGCGATGACATCGCGGATCTTCGGGTCTGAGGCCCATTCGTGGTCATCGGCATCGCCGACCACCGAGTACCCCACGGTGTGGTCAAGATCAAGGTCATCGGACTGGTCCAGCACCCCGAACTGCACGCCCTTGCGCCGGGTGACCTTCCCGGAATCAGGTTCGAGGCGTCCGGTGAGCATGCCCAGCAGAGAGGACTTGCCGTCGCCGTTACGGCCGACGACGCCGACGCGGTCGCCTTCATTGATGCCGATCGTGACCGAATCAAAGACAGTACGGGTAGGGAATTCAAGGTGAAGGGCTTCGGCCCCGAGAAGATGTGCCACCTATACAGGGTAATGCCACAGTTCCTCCCTGTTTCGCGCCGAGGATCCTCGCGCAGTTTCATCCCGCGCGGCCGCTCATGCGAAGATGGACCAGCGCGTAGCCGGGAACTGGGTTTTTGCAGTGCTGAAGACCCATGCGCCCGCCGTCGCACTCCGCCTTGGTGTAATGGCAGCACGCCAGCCTTTGGAGCTGTGCAGTCTAGGTTCGAATCCTAGAGGCGGAACGGCACCTATCTACATTGCGGCCCCCTTCTACACTGGAGGGACCCATGAACCGCTTCGAGGAGTAGCCTTCGTGACCACGCCCCCGGCACAGCAGTCCACCGTCCGACCCACCGCAGTGATCGTTCTTGCGGCCGGAGCCGGAACCCGGATGAAATCTTCCACACCCAAGATCATGCATTCGATCGGCGGCGTCTCGATGATCGGGCATTCGCTGGCCGCTGCAAAGGGACTCGATCCGGAGCACCTGGTCGCCGTGGTGCGACACCAGCGCGAGAAGGTCGCCGCGCATATCTCTCAGCTTCAGCCGCAGGCAGTGATCGCGGATCAGGACGAGGTCCCCGGGACCGGACGTGCGGTCCAGGCCGGTCTGCAGGCGCTGCACGCCGCCGGGACACCCGCCGAGACCGGCACCGTCGTCGTCACCTATGGCGATGTGCCGCTGCTGACCACAGCGATGCTCGCCGAGCTCGTCGCGACCCATGAAGCCCAGCGCAATGCCGTCACCGTGCTCTCCGCTGTGCTCGAGGATGCCGCCGGATATGGCCGGATCCTTCGCAGCGCGGAGAACCCCCAGGACGTGCTCGGGATCGTGGAGCATAAGGACGCCACCGCCGAGCAGCGCAGCATCACCGAGATCAACTCCGGGATCTATGCCTTCGACGCCGCGGTGCTCGCCCGGGCGCTGGGTCAGGTCACCACCGAGAACGCCCAGGGCGAGATGTATCTCACCGACGTGCTCTCCATCGCCCGCGCCGAAGGCGGACGAGTCTCCGCCGTGGTCACCCAGGACCGCTGGCAGGTCGAGGGTGCCAATGATCGGGTTCAGCTGCAGGCGCTGGGCGCTGAGATGAACCGGCGGACCGTGGAGCGCGCCATGCGCGCGGGCACCACCGTGATCGACCCGGCGACCACCTGGATCGATTCCACGGTCACACTGGAAGAGGACACCACGATCCTTCCGGGCACCCAGCTCCACGGCGCCACTCACATCAGCCGCAATGCCGTGATCGGGCCGGACACCACTTTGACCGATGTGATCGTCGGCGAGGCCGCCACAGTCACTCGGGTCCACGGTTCGGGCGCCCAGATCGGTGCCGGCGCCAGCGCAGGACCCTTCACCTATCTGCGCTCGGGCACCGTGCTCGGCGAAGAGGGCAAGATCGGCGCCTTCTATGAGACCAAGAACGTGACGATCGGCCGGGGGAGCAAGCTGAGCCACCTCGGCTACGCCGGGGACGCCACCATCGGCGAGTTCACCAATATCGGCTGTGGCAACATCACCGCCAACTACGACGGCGAGAATAAGCACCGCACCGTGATCGGCTCTCACGTGCGCACCAGCTCCAACACGGTCTTCGTCGCACCGGTGTCCGTGGGCGACGGCGCCTATACCGGCGCCGGCGCCGTGGTCCGCAAGGACGTGCCGGCGGGCGCCCTGGCGCTGTCCATCGCCCCACAGCGCAATGCCGAGGGCTGGGTAGAGTCGAAGCGACCAGGTTCAGCAGCCGCCGACGCCGCCCAGGCGAGCCAGCAGAACGGCACGCAGTCCGGCGCCGAGCGCGACCCACGCACTTCCCACTAACCGTTCCACCCAGCAAGAACTCAACGCCAGCGAGAGGCAAGAACATCCATGGACGAAATCAGGCTGAGCGGGGAAAAGACCCTAGTACTGGCATCCGGACGTGCACACCCGGAGCTGGCCGAGGAGATCGCCAGGGAGCTCGGCACCGAGCTGCTGCCGATGAGCGCCTACGACTTCGCCAATGGGGAGCTCTACGTCCGTGCCTCCGAGTCGGTCCGCGGCAAGGACATCTTCCTGCTGCAGTCCCACCCGGCGCCGCTGAACAACTGGCTTATGGAACAGCTCATCATGGTCGACTCCATGAAGCGCGCCTCTGCCAAGCGCATCACGGTGGTCTCACCCTTCTACCCCTACGCGCGGCAGGATAAGAAGGGCCGCGGTCGTGAGCCGATCTCGGCTCGCCTGGTGGCCGACCTCTATAAGGCTGCCGGCGCTGACCGGATCATGAGCGTGGATTTGCACACCGCGCAGATCCAGGGCTTCTTCGACGGCCCAGTCGACCACCTCTTCGCCGTTCCGCTGCTGGCCGAGCACATCCGCAGCCGCGTCACCGAGGATGAGATCACCGTGGTCTCCCCAGACACCGGCCGTGTCCGCGTGGCTGAGCAGTGGGCCGAACGTCTGGGCGGGGCTCCGCTGGCCTTCGTGCACAAGACGCGCGATGTCACCCAGCCGAATAAAGCAGCTTCCAAGCAGGTCGTGGGTCAGGTCGAGGGACGCACCTGTGTGCTCATCGACGACATGATCGACACCGGCGGCACCATCTCCGGGGCAGTGCGCGTGCTCATGGACGCTGGCGCGAAGGATGTCATCATCGCGGCTACCCACGCTGTGCTCTCCGATCCCGCTGCCGAGCGTCTGGCCAACTGCGGCGCACGGGAGATCGTGGTGACCAATACGCTGCCGATCCCGGAGGAGAAGCGCTTCGAGTCGCTCACGGTGCTCTCGATCGCCCCGATCCTCGCGCGCGCGATCCACGAGGTCTTCACCGATGGTTCGGTGACCTCACTCTTCGACGGCAACGCCTAACCCTCACCCCGTCTCCACCTCCGTTGAGTGGCGGATTTTACGGGTATCTAGGTCCTCAGAAGGGGTCAGATACTCGTAGAATCCGCCACTCAACGTGGTTAAGCGGAGGGTAAGGGTCGCGCAGGTCTAGCAGGTCGCGCAGGTCAAGCAGAGGCTAGCTCTTGGGCTCGGTGGCCCAGGCGACGACGACGTCGCCGAGTACCTCGCGCATATGGTCACGGCGGGGCTGGGAACTGAACTCTTCGTCAAAGAGGAAGCTGAACGTGTAGCGGTTCGCCACCTGGAACACGCAGTATGAGCTGATCAAGAGGTGCAGATCGAGGGCGTTGACCTCATCCCGGAACACACCCTGCTTCTTGCCCTGGGTGATGATCCCGTCGAGGATCGAGACCGCAGGCTGACTCAAATCATTGAGCGACTCAAGTTTGCGGATGTACTTGCCGCGGTGGATGTTCTCGATCGAGACCAGGCGGATGAAGGCCGAATTCCGCAGGTGATGCTCATAGGTGAGCTCGGCAAGCTTGCGCAGCGCATCGATCGGATTCATCTCATCCACGTGCAGTGACTGCTCGGCCTTGCGGATCCCGCGGTAGGCGTTGTCCAGCACTGCGAGGTAGAGCTGTTCCTTGCCGCCGAAGTAGTAGTAGATCATGCGCTTCGTGGTGCGCGTGCGGCGCGCGATCTCATCGATTCGGGCCCCGGAGTAACCATCATCGGCGAAGACCTCTGTGGCCACCGCGAGGACCTCGGCGCGAGTGCGCACGGCGTCACGCTGCCGGGCAGGCGTCTGGGTCACGGTATTCTCCTTTTGGCCGTGCCGAGAGAGTACCAAATCTCTTCTCAGCAGGGGTGTTTTGTCTAAAGGCCCTGTCAGGAGCCTGTCAGAAGCCGTCGCGGATTGTCCACCAGCAGACGTTTCTCCAGTGCCGCGTCCAGACCCTCCTTGCGCAGCCGGGGCAGGATCCGCCGGTGCAGGTGGTCCATGCTCCAGTGCGGGGCATGGGTGGCGCGCCAGGACGGGGGAGTGATTCTGCTGAACATTGCGGCGTCGTGGGAGAGCAGCAGCTGGTCCTGATATCCCAGCTCCAACAGTTCCAGGAGCATCCTGATCCGGTCTTCGTCTGAACCGGTATGACTCATCCCGAATCGGTCGAAGCCGAGGTAGGAACCGGCGCCGGCGAGTTCGCGCAGATACTGCAGATCGGTGGAATCTCCGCTGTGACCGATCACGACTCGGTCGAGCTCGACCCCGTGGCTCGCCAGCAGGCGCTGCTGGTCCAAGCCGCTGTGCGAGGACGGGTCTGAATGCGTGGTGATCGGAACGCCGGTGGCGCGCTGGGCGTGGGAGGCGGCCGCGAAGACATGGGCGACGTCCTCGGTGATCCCGGCGCGATCCGAGCACACCTTGATCATGGCTGCGCGCAGGTCGGTGCCGGCTATGCCCACCTGGATATCGCGCAGGAACAGCTCGACCAGCGGATCAGGTCCGTCGACGAGCTTGCCCGGCCCATTGAGCCGGAAGAAATGTGGCAGCACTTCGCTGGTGTACCAGCCCGTGGCCACCAGGATGCGGACCGAGGTGCGGCGGGCCAGTTCTGCAACCCGCCGCACATCTCGTCCAAGACCGGGGACCGTGAGGTCCACGATAGTTTCTACGCCCAGCCCGGCAAGCACCTGGAGCTGCTCCTCGGCCCGTCCCATCACGGCGGCCTCATCCCACTCTGGGTGGGGAAGGTCCCGATCCAGCTGCGGATCGCTGACGATGAGGTGTTCGTGCACGAGTGTGGTGCCTAGGGATTCCGCGGGCACCTCTCCCGTGAGGGTGGGGATCATGCTGGATGCAGGTCCAGAGACCGAGCTAGACATAGAACCGGATCACTCGCTGGTGGAGCGGATGGCCTCGAAGGCCTCCAGGGACTCGCCCTCAAGCGCGTCCTCGAGGTTGGAGACCGTCTGCTCCTGGAAGGCGTCGACGTCAACGTCTTCGATGACCTCCCAGTCACCACCGGTGCGCCATTCCTCAAGGGTGGCCTCTTCGTCTTCGATCACGCAGTCGGTGACCTGGGTGACGGCTGAATCAACGGCCGAGCTGAGAGCTTCCTGCTGCTCCTCGTCCAGGTTGTTCCACTCATCGGACATGATGACCAGGTTGGTGTTCAGCTGGTGAGCACTGAGGTTCAGGTAGTCCTGGACCTCGTTGAGGTTCTCCGACTCGATATTGGTGATCGGGTTCTCCTGGCCATCCACTGCGCCCTGCTGCAGCGAGAGGTAGAGCTCTTCATAGGCGACCTCAACTGCATCGGCGCCCATAGCCTCGGCGTTCATCAGGAACTGCGGTGAACCGGGGAAGCGGATCTGCATGCCGGAGAGATCCTCTGGGGTGCGGATCGGCTCATTGGAGGTGAAGTGGCGTGCACCGGCGGACCATGCACCCAGGGTCTGGATGCCGGCCTCCTCGGCGAAGGCCTCGGTTAGTGCGACTCCCTCTTCGCTCTCCATGAAGCGAGCGAGGTGATCGGCGTCGTCGAAGGCGTAGGCGGCATCGAGCACGCTGATCGGCTCATAGACGGCACCCAGAGCGGAGGCGCCCTGGATATCGATGTCCACGTCACCGGAGGCGACGGAGGCGATGCGGTCGGCGTCGCCACCCAGCTGGCTGGAGCCGTAGATCTCGATGGCGAGTCCGACGTCGGCTGCCTCGACCTCTTCCTTGATGATGTCGGCGCCGCAGCGAGCCTGGGGCTGATCGTCGTTGTAGCTGTGTGCCAGAGTCAGTTCGGTGACTTCGCCGTCGCCGCCGGCGCTGGCGTCATCGCCACCGCCGCCACAGGCCGTGAGGCCCAGGATCGGGAGAGACGCGAGGACTGCTGCCTTGCTGAGAGTGCTGAATCGCTTGGACATAGTGGTGTTTCCTTTCATCGGTGCAACGCTGCACGAGGGTGTAGTGATTCGGATTCAATGAGGGCATTGAGGTCATGGAGCATTGCGGTGCGGTCTGCGGCTTCTCCGGTGAAGATCTCGAAGGCGTCGGCGGCCTGGTGCATGGCCATCCCGAGCCCCGAGACCGTGAGGCAGCCACGGTCCTGTGCGGCCTGGAGCAGCGCCGTGTCCACCGGGCGGTAGACGACGTCGGCCACCCAGTGCCGTTTTTCCAACAGGTCGGTGTCGAAGGGTGTCCCAGGGTGGTGCGCCATCCCGAAAGGCGTCGCGTTGACCACACCATCGGCGGCCGCCAGAAGTTCTGGCAGCTGCGCGGGTGTCGCCGTGGCGGGGGTGAATCCGTGGGTCCTCTGCAGGCTGGCCGCCAAGGAAGCCGTCTTCTCCGCGTCCACATCCACCACGCTGAGGCTTTCAACACCCCGCATGACCAGCGCATGGGCCACCGCTGAACCGGCACCGCCGGCCCCGACCAGCACCACGTGACCGCAGGCAGATTCACCCAGGGCGTCGTCGATGGAGGCCTTGAAGCCGGTGACATCGGTGTTGTGCCCGACCATCGCGCCGTCCTCGGTGAAGACCACGGTGTTCACGGCACCGATCATGGTGGCGGAAGGTCCCAGGTCATCGAGCAGCGGGAGCACGGTCTGCTTGGCGGGGAAGGTGATGTTGAGCCCGTTGAAGCCGAGCCGCTGGGTCATCTGCAGCAGCTGGCCCAACTCGGCCTCGGAGTCATCCCCACCGGCGAATTCAATGCTCCGGTAGATATAGCGCATCCCGTGCCGGGAACCTTCTAATTCATGCATCGGAGGTGTCAGCGACGGCCCGACGCCGTGGCCGATCAGTCCCGCCAGGATGCTGCGTCCAGTGTCAGGGGCGCTCACAGACCGAGCACCTCCGGGAAGAACATCAGTGCGTTCGGGAAGAAGATCACGAGCAGCAGAACGATCACCGTGGGTGCCGCGAAGGGCAGTGAGCCCTTGAAGACCTCGCCCACCCGGGTGTTGGAGACAGCAGCGGTGACGAACAGCGCCGTGCCCACCGGTGGGGTCAGCAGGCCGAGCATCAGCGAGAGGATCAAGACCACACCGAGCACGATCGGATCCACCTGGTACTGGATGGCGATCGGCAGCAGGATCGGAACCACCAGGACCAGGATGGCCGTGGCATCGATGACCGTGCCCAGGATGAGCATGAGCAGCGCGACCAGCAGCAGGAAGACCAGCGGGCTGTCAGTGATGGCCAGCAGGGTCTCGGTGAGCAGCTGCGGGAGGCGTTCCAGCGCCATGATGTGCCCGAGCAGCGCGGCCGAGGCCACGATCAGCATGATGCCGCCAGTGGTGATGACGGTCTCGCGAATCGAGGTGATGAATCCCTTGAGGCTCAGGGAGCGCTGCACCAGCGAGATCAGCAGGACCCAGAGGACGGCGACGGCGGCGGCTTCAGTCGGAGTGAAGAAGCCACCGAGAATGCCACCCAGGATGATGACCGGGGTGACTGCGGGAAGCAGCACGCCCTTGGTGGAGGAGATGAGCTCCTTGCGGTCGAAGTGACCGGCCTTGAGGTTCGGGTTCCGGCGAACCAGGATCCAGACCACGACGCACAGGCCGATGGCCATCAGCATCGCGGGCACCACGGAGGCGGCGAAGAGCGCGCCGGTGGAGGCTGCGGCAAGTCCGGCGTAGATGACCGCCGGGATGCTCGGCGGCATCACGGGGGCGATGAGCGAGGAGGCCGCGGAGAGTCCCGTGGCGAAGCGGCGGGTATAGCCGTTGCGCAGCATGGCAGGGATCTGGACCTTGCCCAGAGCCGCGGCGTCGGCGATGGCGGAGCCACTCATCCAGGAGAAACCGACGCTGGCACCCACAGATACGTATCCAAGGTTGCCGCGGATCTTGGCCAGAGCGGCCATCGCGAAGCGGAAGAGACGATCAGCGAGTCCGGCGTGGTTGGCCAGGCTGCCGAGGAACACGAACAGCGGAACGGCAAGCAGCGGGAAGCTCTGGACCGCGTTGGTGACCTGGCGCAGGCTGGTGCCAGAGGATTGGCCGTCGATGAGCATGTAGACCAGGGATGGCCCGAGGAAGGCGAAGGCGACAGGCACCCTGATGATGAGAAGAAGGGCGATGGCTACGCCCAGCAGGATGAGTGTCACGCGTGGTCCTCCACAGTATTTGGCTTCAGTGCAGTGGCTTGGAGCTCAGTGCCTTCGAGTTCGGCGGCCGGCAGGATGGGGCCGTGCCTGGCGATCATCCATGCGGCGACGAGGGAACGGATGACGGTGCTGACCATCCCGTAGAGCACAGGGAGGTAGACCCACGACATGGGCATGCCCAGGACGGGGGAGCGAATGGCGCCCTGTGTCTGCACAAGACCCCAGGCCTCGTTGGTCAGGAGAATCGCGATGAACGCGACGATGAGCAGGGAGAACACCTGAATGATGCGGATGAGCCGCGGTGCAGGCAGCGTGTCCACAACTTCGAGGGTGATATGTCCGCGCAGCGTGATGAGCACGCCTGCGACGGAGAAGGTCATCCATGCCAGGCCGAAGCGAGAGATCTCACCGGTCCAGGGGAAGTCTTCGAACGGGGTATAGCGCTGAGCGGCCTGAGTGAAGACCAGCACGAGGATCACAAGAAGCATCACTCCCGCAAAGCCGAGCTCAATACGGGTGAGCACATCCACCACTCGGCGGCTCAGGGGTTTCCTGGTGTCGATCACGGGGTTCCTTTGATCACGAAAAAGTGGCGTAGGCCACAACGACAAGAATAAACGTACCGGTTCGTACATTAGGTGTCAAAGGTCACGTTCCTATGTCTCAGGTCACGCCGGCTTCGCGCTCATGACGCGGATCTTGGATCACCATGCCGGGCACTGTTGACTCCGCGTTCCCGGACCAGTTGGATCACGAGGGAAGCATCGGGCCGGGGAGTCGTGTTGCACCGGTCAGAGAACGACAGTCACCCCGCCAGCGCGACGAACTCATCAGGAGCAGCAATGGATACCCAGATCGAGACCACCGAGCACGCCTCGCAGCAGAGCATGGAATTCGATGTCATCGTCATCGGTGGTGGTGCCGTGGGTGAGAATGCGGCCGACCGTGCAGTCCAGGGCGGCCTGAGCGTCGTCGTGGTGGAGGCCGAGCTTGTCGGTGGTGAGTGTTCCTACTGGGCCTGCATCCCCTCGAAGGTGCTGCTGCGTTCGCAGCAGGCGCTGCGTGCCGTCCGGCAGCTCCCAGGTGCGGCCGAAGCCGTGACCGGAGAGCTCGACGTCGAGGCTATTCTGGCTCGCCGCGACTCCTTCACCAGCGGATGGAAGGATGATGGCCAGGCGGACTGGCTCGAGAGCGCGGGAATCAGTCTGATTCGCGGTCATGGCCGCATCACTGGTCCCAAGCAGGTCACCGTGAGCTCAGCCGAGGGTGAGACCGTGCTGACAGCCCGCCATGCCGTGACCATCGCCACCGGTTCCGCCGCCGCGATTGCTCCGGTCGAGGGCCTTGCCGAGGCTCATCCCTGTACCAGCCGCGAGGCCACCAGTGCGCATGCGATTCCCAAGAGCCTCGCAATCATCGGCGGGGGTGTCGTCGCCACCGAGATGGCAAGCGCCTATGCCGCGCTGGGCACCGAGGTGACCCTCGTGGCGCGCAGCGGACTGCTGGGCGGAATGGAGCCCTTCGCCGGGGAGCTCGTGGGCAAGGCGCTGCAGGACCAAGGCGTCACGCTGCGGCTGAACACCTCCCCGGAGAAGGTCACGCGCAGCGCTGAGGGTGTGCGGATCGAGACCAGCGACGGCGAGGCGGTCCTGGCTCAGGAGGTGCTCGCTGCCACGGGGCGTTCTCCGCGGACCGATGACCTGGGGCTGGAGTCCATCGGTCTGAAGCCGGGGGACTGGGTGGAGACCGATGACACCATGCAGGTTCCAGGTTTCGACTGGCTCTACGCCGTGGGCGATGTGAATCACCGTGCGCTGCTGACCCACCAGGGCAAATACCAGGCGCGCGCAGCCGGTGATGTGATCGTGGCGCGGGCCAAGGGTGCTGAGGTGAAGGATCACGCGTGGGGAGCCCATGTCGCCACGGCCGATCACAGCGCCGTCCCTCAGGTCACCTTCACCGATCCCGAGGTTGCCTCAGTCGGGCTCACCGCGGAGGCTGCGCAGAAGGCCGGCTACACGACCCGCGTGGTGGACTACGAGCTCGGCGACGTGGCCGGAGCGGCACTGAAGGCCGATGGCTACGCGGGGACTGCACGCATGGTGGTCGATGAGGAACGGAAAGTCATTCTCGGTATGACCTTCGTCGGCTCAGATGTCAGCGAGCTGCTCCAGGCGGCCACGATCGCGGTCACCGCAGAGGTGCCGCTGGACCGGCTCTGGCATGCCGTCCCAGCGTTCCCCACGGTCAACGAGATCTGGCTTCGCCTGCTGGAGACCTACGGCCGACCATAGCCCACGCACCCACCGGGGGGAGGGGTTACTGGGGCTGGTCGACCTTCGCTGGAGGGCCTGCCCATCGACCCGAGCGAACACCCTTGAAGTAGATCCGACCCGCCACGAGCGAACCGATGAAAAGCACGATCATCGGGATCAAGACGATGTAGACGTTGCCGGTGGCGACCATGATCGGGATCGAGAGTGCGGTGACCAGCCCACCGCCGAAGAAGGGCTCGAAGAACAGCTGTTTATAGCCGAAGGCCTCCAGCGCCGGAGATTCATCATTCGGGTCAGCCACGCGCAGCAGCACCAGGCCGGTCGCCGTGACACCCATCGACTGCCCGAAGTCGGCGATGCCGCGCTCCAGCCAGAACTCCGGGATGATCCGCGGGGTGAAGACCAGCAGCATCGTGGTGCAGAAGATGATCCCTGCGATGGAGAGGACCAGGAAGGTCTCCCAGTAGGTGGCGATGACATCCAGGGAGATCGTCGCCAGCGCCGCCACGATCAGGATGTCCAGAGAGAGTCCCTGGATCCGCTTCATGGTCTCGTGGTCCAGCAGGCTGGTGTTGCCGGTGCGATCGAGGATCAGCTGGATGATGACGCCACCGATCATCGCTAGCGGGAACAGGGGGACGTAGCCCAGCAGGGTCAGCCCTTCCTCAGACCAGACCGATCCGGGCTGCCCCCAGAGCTGGTCCTCTACCCAGATCAGACCCTCCAGGATCAACCAGCCCAGGATGATGGCCAGGCCGACGACGGCGACGTGCAGCGTCAACGGTTCGATCGAGCTTGGCCGGGAGGTCATCCGGCCCGTGGAGACGCGTTCGTCGTCGCTGTAGAGGCCGCGCAGTTCGGCCTTCGACTGCTTGGAGACACTCTTGATGACGCGGGTTCGCCCGGTGCGCACGCCCCAGTTGATGACCGAGATGCCGATGATGATGCCGAAGACGAGCCCCACCGTGGCCATCGCCAGGGCAAGGTCGGTGGCTTCTGGGATGCCCATATCGTCGAAGGCCGGCTCCATACCGGCTGCCGTGCCGTGGCCGCCCTCGAAGGCGATCTCGAGCAGCGCCCCGAAGATGGGGTCGACTCCGAACAGTGGGGAGAGCACCAGCAGGCCCAGCACGATGCCGACGACGTACTGGCCGGAGCCGTATGCCACTCCGATGGACAGCTGCGGACCCACCAGCTTGGCGACTCGGACCGGGGAAGGAATCCGCGATCCCAGGAACAGCGTGGCGAATACTACGGAGATCAGCAGTCCTGGCAGCTCGGACCAGACATCCATGATGCCTTCGGTGAGCAGACCGCCGTCTTCCAACCATGACCAACCCAGCGGTGCGCCGAGACGTCCCAGGACTTGTGGTCCCACGATCAGTCCGATGAATCCCGCGATGATCGCGCTGGGAAGCAGCAGCTTCTGAATGAATCGGACTTTGACCCGGACGTATTTTCCCAGCAGCATCACGGCTGCCAGCAGCACGATCGCGAACCCCACTACCTCTGGACTCATCGGATTCCCCTCTCCGACATGGGCCACGGCTGGCCACACGTGTGCGTGCATCACACCACACTTGCGCCCTCAGATGCGAGGGGCAATCCCCACAAACCCCTCGCTGAGAGGCGGAAATTACGGGTATCTCAAGCGGAAAACGGGCCCAGTTAGTCGGAGAATCCGCCTCTCAACGTGAGGAGGCGGCCTCAGCGCTGGCGCTGGGCTGCCAGACGGACCGGAGCGTTGGCTGATCCGTAGCCGTCATAGCTGCCTGCCCGCTCAACCATCTCCAGGAACAGCCCGCCGATCGCTGGGGTGTAGAAGTGGATGAACTCGCCGTCGGCGTCGCGGTCATAGAGCAGATTGAGCTCTTCGAGCTCGGCGAGATAGTCCGCGTCCAGGCCAAAGCGCGCCTGCAGGTCTGCGTAGTAGTTATCCGGAATGCTCAGGAATCGCAGCCCCCGCTCGTGCGCGCGTCTGGCGAGTTCCACGATGTTCGTGCAGGTCACCGCGATGTGCCGCGGGGGCAGGGGGGCGGTGGGGGGTGCGAGGTTCAAGGGGAGTCGCACGGTGCCATCGGCGGTGCGCATCACCTGGCTGCGCATCAGGCCCTGTGGGCTGGGCACGTTCTCCGGAGTCTGCGCCTGGAGTCCCAGCACGCTGTGGAAGAAGAGCACGGTCTCTTCGAACTCATGCCAGCGGTAGGACAGATTGATGTGGTCCACCGCGTGGGCGGTATCCACGGCCGGGGCTCCGCCGAGGAACTCACTGACCCAGGTGTCCTCCGCCGGAGCGTCATTCCAGTAGATGACCGTGCCATCAGGTGCGCCTAGTGCCTTGAGTTCGTGATCCCCGGCGTAGGTCCGGCGGAACACGACCGGTGCACCCAGGGCAACACCACGAGCGAGCGCCTGCTCGGCGTCGTCGACCAGCAGCCCGATCGCAGAGAGATGCGGCTGCGGCTGCTGGCTCTGTTCATTGAGGATGACCCGAGTGGATCCCATGGTCCATAGCCGCACCTGTTTGGTGCGGTGCTTGCCGCGGAAGGTGAAGCCCAGCTGATTCAGCGTCTCATCGGCCAGGCCCAAGTCGCTTCCGGTGATCTCCACGAAGTCCACGCTGCGCGGGGTCTGCGGGGCCGGAAGGCGGTCGGCGCTCCAGTCATTGGCGGCTGAGGCGCGGTCGGCGAGCCAGGTCAGTGAGCGTCGGGCATGTGCTGCGGTGCCGGTGACATCGGTCTGGCGGAAGGTATCATTGAAGACCTCCAGCGAGAGCGGTCCGGTGTACCCGGCGTTGAGCACGTGAGTCAGGAATGTGCTCAGGTCGAAGGATCCCTCGCCCGGGAAGAGGCGGTGATGCCGACTCCAGGACAGGATGTCCATATCCAGCTGCGGGGCATCGGCGAGCTGGAGGAAGAAGATCTTCTCGCCGTCGATGTTCTCGATCTCCGCTGGGTCATGCCCGCGGGCCAGGATGTGGAAGCTGTCCAGGCAGGTGCCGAGGTTCGGGCGGTCCGCCATCTGGACGAGCTTCCAGGCGTGTCGGTAGTCATTGACGTAGCGGCCCCAGGCCAGCGCCTCATAGGCGATGCGAATCCCGTAGCTCCCGGCCAGATCTGCCAGGTCTCCGAGCTGGGCGGCTGCGGTCTCATCATCGTCCACCGTTGCGGTGCCGACGTTGCTGCACACCAGGACGGTGTCGGCACCGAGTCGGTTCATCAGCTGGAACTTCGCCTCGGCGCGGCGCAGGTTCTCTGCCAGCAGCTCCTCAGATACCCCTTCGAAGTCCCGGAAGGGCTGGAAGAGATCGATGCTCAGGCCGAGGCGCTCGCAGAGTGCGCGGATCTCCTCAGGGGATTCATAGGAGACGGTCAGGTCTGAATCCATGATCTCGACACCGTCGAAGCCTGCGTCAGCGCAGGCGTGGAGCTTATCGGTGAGACTTCCGGAGAGGCAGACGGTGGCGATTGAGGTGCGCATAGCGGCAATGTACCAAACATTACATTCACCGCCCATGGTTGATCTCTCCAGCTCGGGTGGGGGTTGATCGTGCAGCGGGGGAGAATCATTCAAGCTGGAGCTCATCGGTAGGATCGCCTCATGGATCAGGATCACGAGCCCGCCGTCACCCGCAATGAGTTCGTGCGCTCGCTGTCCACGGGGCTGAAGGTGCTTGAGTCATTCACCGCTGCCGAGCCCAAGCTCAGCCTCTCCGAGGTCGCCCGGCGCAGCGGCACCAGCCGGGCCACCGCGCGCAGAATGCTGCTCACCCTGGTTCATGAGGGATACGCGTTCACCGACGGCCGCACCTTCGAGCTCACCCCTAAGGTGCTGGGCCTGGGACAGGGCTATTGGTCCGGGCGAGGCTGGCACGAGCTGCTGCAGCCCTCACTGGGTGACCTCTCCGCGCAGCTCGCCGAGTCCTGCTCGGCCGCGCAGCTGGTCGGGGATGAGGTGATGTACGTCTGCCGGGTCCACACTCGTCGAATCATGCGGATCGACCTCGCCCTGGGGACCAAGCTGCCTGCTTCCGTGACCTCCATGGGCCGGGTGCTGCTCGCCGGACTTGAGGATGAGCAGTTGGTGCAGCGACTCCATGCGATGCCGCGCACAGCCTTCACTCGCTCCACCATCACCGATCCCGCACAGCTGCATCAGGTGATTCGCCAGGCGCGGCAGGATGGATACGCCGTGGTGGATGAAGAGCTTGAAGAGGGGCTGCGCTCGGTGGCCGTGCCCGTGACCGATGGCAGAGGGAATACCGTGCTGGCGCTGAACACCTCTATCTCCTCGGCCAAGGAGACTACTGCGGAGTCACTGCAGCGGACGCTCCCAGGTCTGCTGCGCTGCGCCGCCGCCGTGGAAGAGCTTATCCAGGCACTGGGCGACGACGTCGGCCGGCTCCTTGTGCCGCAGGTGCAGTAACGGCGCGGATACCCTGGTCAAAATCTCCCAAGAGGACTACGCTCAGATTAAATAGCGCACAGATGTTTGCATAGCGAACATTCCTCGATGCAGGGAGAACTCATGCAGGACGTTTTCGTCTATCACGGCGTACGCACACCCTTCGGCAAGGTCGGGGGAGCTCTCTCCGGTCAGCGACCCGATGACCTCGCCGCACTGGTCATCTCCGAACTGGTGGAGCAAGCCCCGGGGCTTGACCGAGAGAACGCCGCAGAGATCGTCGGTGAAGTGATCCTCGGCAATGCCAATGGTGCGGGCGAGGAGAATCGCAACGTCGCCCGGATGGCGTGGCTGCTGGCGGAACTGCCGGTCTCTGTTCCGGGCACCACGATCAACCGGCTCTGCGGGTCCTCCTTGGATGCTGCGATCTCCGGTGCGCGCCAGATCGCGCTGGGGGAGACCGACGTGATCCTGGCCGGCGGCGTGGAATCGATGTCACGGGCCCCGTGGGTGCTGCCCAAGACTGAACGCCCCTTCCCAATGGCAAATCTCGAGCTGGCCAACTCCACGCTGGGATGGCGCCTGATCAATAAGCGCATGCCCAAGGAGTGGACCGTTTCGCTGGGCGAGGCCACCGAACAGCTGCGCGAGAAGTACGGGATTGACCGCGAACGCCAAGATGCCTTCGCTGCCCGCTCCCATGAACTTGCTGATAGGGCCTGGACCGAAGGTCGCTTCGATTCCCTCACCGTGAGCGTTCCCGGTGTGGATCTGGCGCGAGATGAGACCATCCGCGCCGGGGTGACCGAGGAGAAGCTTGCCGGACTGCGCACGGTGTTCCGTTCCGAGAATGGCACCGTCACCGCAGGAAATGCCTCCCCGATGAATGACGGAGCTTCTGCGGTCTGGCTCGGCTCCGCCGCGGGCGGCGAGAAGCTGGGACTCACCCCGAAGGTGCGCATCGCCGGATGGGCAGCCGCTGCGAATGAGCCCCAGTATTTCGGCTATGCGCCGGTGGAGGCCAGCAATAAGGCACTCAAGCGCGCCGGAATCGGCTGGGGCGACGTGGGTGCGGTGGAGCTCAATGAGGCATTCGCCGCACAATCGCTGGCCTGCCTCGATGCCTGGGACATCGATCCAGAGATCGTCAACGCCTGGGGCGGGGCGATCGCCATCGGCCATCCCCTCGGCGCCTCCGGCACCCGCGTGCTGGCCACATTGGCACAACGCATGGAGGTCAGCGGAGAGCGCTGGGGAGTGGCGACGCTGTGCATCGGTGTGGGTCAGGGCCTCGCCGTGGTGCTCGAGAACGCTTCCTAGCAGCTCACCACACACCCTGCAGAGAGCTGCACAACCCCGCCCCTGGACCCCGCGCTCACGGGGCAGAACGAAGGACAGGATCTATGACTGAATTTGTCGATACAGCCGCTGAGGCGGTGGCCAGCGTGAAGGACGGCTCCACCGTCCTGCTCGGAGGCTTCGGAAACGCCGGACAGCCGATGGAGCTCATCGACGCGCTGCTCGAGTCCGGCACCAGCAATCTCACCGTGGTGAGCAATAACGCCGGCCAGGGTGACCGTGGACTTGCCCTCCTGATCAAGGAACGCCGAGTGCGCAAGGTCATCTGTTCCTTCCCGCGGCAGTCTGACTCCTGGCATTTCGATGAGGCCTACCGGGCCGGAGATGTCGAGCTGGAACTCGTCCCGCAGGGAAACCTGGCTGAACGGCTGCGCGCAGCCGGTGCCGGTATCGGGGCGTTCTTCACACCCACCGGATACGGCACCACTCTGGCCGAGGGCAAGGAGACCCGGGAGATCGAGGGACGCCAGTACGTTCTGGAATACCCGATTCGTGGTGACATCGCGCTGATCAAGGCGCTGAAGGCAGACGAGGTGGGAAATCTGCTCTACCGCAAGACAGCGCGAAACTTCGGTCCCGTGATGGCCGCGGCAGCTGCCCACACCGTGGTCCAGGTCCAGGAACTGGTCCCCGCCGGATCGCTTGACCCCGAGAACGTGGTCACCCCCGGAATCTACGTGGACACCGTGACGGTCTTGGGTGCTGAACAGAGCGCCGAACAGGGCGTCGAGCAGGGTACTCAGCAGAGCAGCAAGGAAGGCATAAGCGCATGAGCAGCCAGAACAAGCCAAGCACCGAGGCGAAACTTTCCCGTGAGGACCTCGCGGCACTGGTGGCAGCAGATATCGCCCCGGGTTCCTACGTGAACCTCGGCATCGGTCAGCCCACCAAGGTCTCGGATTATCTTGCCCCCGAACAGCGCATCACTCTGCACACCGAGAACGGGATGCTGGGGATGGGACCCGAGGCTCATGGTGAGGACGTGGACGAGGAGCTGATCAACGCCGGGAAGATCCCCGTCACAGAACTCCCCGGGGCCAGCTATTTCCACCACGCCGATTCCTTCGCCATGATGCGAGGTGGGCACCTCGACGTGTGCGTGCTTGGCGCGTTCCAGGTCTCTGCCACCGGTGACCTCGCGAACTGGTCCACCGGTGCGCCTGACGCCATTCCGGCAGTGGGCGGGGCCATGGACCTGGCCATCGGCGCCAAGGAGGTCTTCGTGATGATGTCCCTCTTCGCGAAGGACGGCACGGCGAAGATCGTGCCCGACTGCACCTATCCACTGACCGGACTGGCATGTGTCAGCCGGGTGTACACCGATCACGGGGTCTTCCTGATCGAAAAGGGTGAGGACGGGCCAAAGGTCGTGCTGCGTGAGGCCTATGGCATCTCCGCGCAGGAGCTCGCCGAACGCCTCGACTTTCCGCTCACTCTGGCAGCAGAAGCAGCCTGAACATCCTGGTATAGTTGACCGCTGTGCCCAGGCGAGGGGGCGACGTCGTCGGATTTGCATCCGGCTGAGGTCAGCCCCGTGATCGACGAGGCGAACTGCAGGAGTACCTATCCGCCCATCTGGCGCGGAGAGCCTGGAATTCACTTGTCGTTGGCCTGGATCAATACGAATCCAACCAACGAAGGAAAAACACCATGGCTGACAAAATTGTCATTCCCGCGACCACCCGCACCGAGTTCGGCAAGGGTGCAGCCCGCAAGGCTCGTCGCGATGATCTGATCCCCGCAGTGGTCTACGGACACGGCGAAGATCCCCTTCACGTTCTGCTTCCAGGTCACCAGACCCACCTCGCAGTGCGTAACCCCAACGCCCTGATCACCCTGGACATCGAAGGCACCGAGCAGCTCGTGCTGCCCAAGGCGATCCAGCGCGACATGATCAAGCGCACCATCGACCACATGGACCTGCTGACCGTTCGCCGCGGCGAGAAGGTCATCGTTGACGTCTACGTCGAGGTCACCGGTGAGCCAGCAGTCGGCTTCGAGTGGATCCTGGACCAGGCCACCGTCGCCGTCGAGGCAGAAGCAACTCACCTGCCCGAGCACGTCACCGTGGACATCACCGACCGCGACGAGAACGCTCTTCCCGAGCACCTCCAGCTGCCTGATGGCGTCACCCTGGCACTCACCGACCTCGAGTCCCCGATCGTCTCCATCTACGAGCCGACTGAGCAGGATCTCGGCGAAGAGGCTGAAGGCGAAGAGACCGCCGAAGGCGAGACCGAGGGCGAAGGCGAAGGCGACTCTGAGTCCGGCGAGAACGCTGAGGGCGACAACTCCTGAACTGCGTGAGCTCAAGACTCCACTAGGCTCTTGAGCATGGCTTCAGAGACTTGGCTGATAGCGGGACTCGGTAACCCCGGGTCCCGCTATTCGCATACGCGGCACAATATCGGGCACATGGTGCTCGATGAACTTCTCGAGCGCATGGATGCCAAGTACACGCGGACCAAGCTCGGCGCAAAGGCAGTATCGGGTCGTTTGGGACCCGGTGGCCCCAAGGTCGTGTTCGCGATCTCCGAGGGATATATGAACCTCTCGGGCAAGCCGGTGCGAGGCCTGATGGACTACTTCTCGGTCCCCACGCAGAACCTGATCGTGGTCCACGACGAGGTCGACATCGATTTCGGTCGAACAAAGCTCAAACGCGGTGGCTCCGAGGGTGGGCATAACGGACTCAAGTCCATCACCACCCACCTTGGCGGAGACCGGGACTATCTCCGGGTCCGTGCGGGCGTGGGCCGACCTCCGGGTCAGATGGATACTGCCGATTACGTGCTGCAGAAGTTCAGCAGCGCAGAGCAGAAGGAGCTTCCACTCTTCATCGCCGGGCTTGCCGACGCCGTGGAGATTCTCATCGCAGATGGGCTGACTGCGGCCCAGAACGCGGTGCACTAGCGGCTAGGCGCGCCAGCGCGGCCATTAAGTATTTGTCGCGTCCCTATGCCATGTCCCACCGTTGTTTCCGTCCAAAAGGGTGGGACATGGCATAGAGGTACGACGGACCCGGCGGGGGAGGGGATCCAGCGAGGAGCTGGGACGCGCCCACCCTCCGTAGTTCCCGGCTTCGCGGTGATTAGCCCCGGCTGGAGATCCAGGCGCTGACTTCGCGGGCCTGGAGGTCCACGAACTTGCGCATATAGGGCTCTGCGGCGGCCTTGATCTTCTTGCCGATCAGCGGGATGTTGACGTTGACGTCGCCGCGGACCGTGGAAAGGGTCTCCTGTTCGCCGCGCACATGCAGATTCTGCGCAGACTGGGCAGAGACAGGCGCTGAGGAGATCTTCACTGCCGTATCGGCTCGGCGTGAACCGGCCGCATCAGGCGCGCCCCAGGAGTGGGTCACGTGCACGCTGACCTCACCCTTGATGACCTTCTTGGCGATCTCCGGGAGCTTGTCCGCCGGCAGCGACTGTTCGGTGACGATCTCGAAGGCGCCGTCCAGGGGACCGTTGACCTCGAAACTCAGCAGTTTGGCGCCGACCTTCTTGGAGAGGTGCTCGTTGAAGTCACGATCGGCGTAGGCCGCGATGATGTCCTTCGCGTTATGCGGAATCACGAGTTCGGTTTCAAGTGCCATGGGCAATCTCCTTGTTATAGGTCAACAGCTGCAACATGTTGGTCAACAGCAGTTGTATAGGTCAATGGCTGTCTCGCTGCTCAATCCACGAGATCAACCAAGCAACGTTCCCATTGTAAAGTTGCACCGGTGACCCTTTTGACTATTTTTCTGCTCCTCGGCGGTTTCATCCTGCTCGTCGCCGGTGGCGAGGCACTCGTCCGAGGTGCCTCATCGCTGGGCAAGACCGTTGGGCTCTCCTCGCTGATCATCGGCCTGACCGTGGTGTCTTCAGCCACCTCGGCGCCCGAACTTGCCGTCAGCCTCGGAGCCGCACTGGACGGTGCCCCGGGACTGGCCGTGGGAAATGTCGTCGGCTCCAATATCGCGAACATCCTCTTCGTCATGGGTCTGACCGCCATCTTCGGCGCGCTCATGGTCAAGGTGCAGCTGATCAAGGCCGATATCCCGATCATGATCGGGCTCTCCGTCATCGCGCTGCTGGTGTCCCTCGACGGCAATATCAGCACGCTGGAAGGCTCGGTCCTGCTGGGCCTGCTCATCATCTATCTCGTGGTCACCATTGTGCTGGCCCGCCGTCAGACCCAGCGTGAGCAGAGCCAGACCCAGCGTGAACAGAGTGCAGACGCGCAGGAGAAGGGCCACAACGACGACGACGGCCAGCCATCGGCCGAAGCCGACTCCTCGACCAAGAGCAGCCCGGTCAAGCCGACCCGGAGCGTGCGCACCTCGAAGCGTCGCTCAACACTGATAGACCTGGTGCTGCTGATCGTGGGCATAGCCCTGCTGGTCGCCGGTGCTCAGATGCTGGTCAGCGCCTCCACCACCATCGCCCAGGCGCTGGGAGTCAGCGACCTGATCATCGGGCTCACGATCGTGGCCATCGGCACCTCGCTGCCGGAGCTCGCCACCAGCGTGATCGCCGCACTGCGCGGAGAACGCGATATGGCCGTCGGCAACTTGGTCGGCAGCAACATCTTCAACATCGGTGCGGTCCTGGGACTCACCGCGATCATCTCGCCCTCAGGTGTCGACGTGGCATCCGCCGCGGTGAACTTCGACCTGCCGGTGATGATCGCCACGGCACTGGTCCTGCTTCCGCTTGCCTTCACCGCGTTCGCGATCGGGCGCTGGGAAGGGGTGGCGCTGGTGGCCTTCTACGCCGCATATGTCATCTACCTGGTGCTCGATGCCGCAGGACACAGCGCGCTGCAGCCCTTCAACGCTGCCATGCTCTGGTTCGTCCTGCCGATCACCGGCCTCTGGCTTGCAGCCCTGGTGGGCTACGAGATAGGGGTGCTGCGCAGCCGAAGGGCCGCACGGAAGGGGGAGCCGCTGCGTGCGGGGGGACCCCACCCGGACCCCTAGCCCGGACATCGTCTTGGCCCTCCCACGAGGCCTGCCCCTGAGCCGCTCCGCTGCACCAGCAAGTCCTAGGGAACAGCGAGTATCCTATATATGGCCGAAACTGCTGTTGCATGGCCCGAACTGCTGTCCTGTCTGCACTCCGCAGCCTGCGCACCAAGCCAGCTCCCGCGAAGCTCCTGCACCGATCCGTATGCGAAACGAGGCGTCACTCTCCCATGGCTCTGTCTGGTCTGCGCACAGCACTGACGGCACATTCCTCCTATAAGCGGGTGGCGTCTGCCGCCATGCACCCTGCGGGGGAGCGCACCGATGAGCTGCAGATCTCCTCCACCACGGGCCTGCGACCGGCGCTGATCGCGGAGATCGCTGGCAAGCTTCGCGGAACCAGCGCCACGGGCACGCTGCTGGCGGTCACTGCCACCGACCGCGAGGCCGATGAGCTTGCCACCTCGCTCGCCGCCTACGCCCCTGAGGCGTCGATCGCCCACTTCCCCTCCTGGGAGACGCTGCCGCATGAGCGCCTCTCGCCACGCTCTGACACCGTCGGACGGCGCCTCGGTGTGCTGCGCCGGCTCGCCCATCCGGATGAGGCCGGAGGAGTGCTCGACGTCGTCGTCGCGCCCGTCCGTGCCGTGGTCCAGCCGCTGGTGAAGGGGCTGGGGGATCTGACCCCGGTCAGACTGAAGGTCGGGGAGTTTGCTGACTTCAACAAGACCGTGGCCGAACTGGCCGATGCCGCCTATTCGCGCGTGGACATGGTCACCCGGCGCGGCGAGTTCGCCGTGCGTGGTGGCATCCTCGATATCTTCCCGCCCACCGAGCCGCACCCGGTGCGCATCGAGTTCTTCGGTGACGAGGTGGAGCAGATGCGCTGGTTCGCCGTGGCCGATCAGCGGTCCCTGGACACCGAATCCACCGAACACCCCGAGGTGCTCGACGCCGCGCCCTGCCGCGAACTGCTGATCACCGACGCCGTGAAGGCCCGCGCGAAGGAACTCATCGCGCAGATGCCCCACGCCGCGGATCTGCTCACCAAGCTTGCCGAGGGCATCGCCGCCGAGGGCATGGAGTCCCTGGCACCCGTGCTGGTGCCCGAGATGGTGCCCTTCGTCTCCCAGCTGCCCGCCGGTTCACTGACCGTGGTGATCGAACCCGAGAAGACCCGCGGACGCGCGCACGATCTGGCCGCCACCAATGAGGAGTTCCTCGCCGCTGCCTGGTCAGCAGCCCCCGACGGCGCGGCCGCACCGATCGATGTCAGCGGCACCCAGATCGGCAGCGAGCAGGAGGGACTCTCGGCCGGTGCCTTCGCGAGCCTCGCCGAGACGCGCGAGGCCTCGATCGCCCACGGCGCCGGCTGGTGGTCCATGACCTCGCTGGGCCTGGATGAAGAACTTGAGCAGGACGCTGACATCGTCTCGATCAACTCCCGCGAGCCCATCGGCTACCGCGGCAGCGTCGAAGACGTGATGACCTTCCTGGCTGAGCGCGCCAAGGCCAACTGGACGGTGGTGGTCACCACCGCCGCCGCCGGATCCGCCCAGCGCGTCCAGGAGCTGCTCACCGAACATGACGTGCCCTGCGTGCGGGTCGACACCCTGGATGAGGTTCCCGCACCGGGACGGATCACTATCTCCACCGCGAATGTCTCTGAGGGCTTCGCAGTGGATCCCTTGCAGCTGGCGCTGCTGACCGAGTCCGAGATGCTGGGCCGTGCGATCCGACAGGACTCCGGCTCAGCCCGGAAGGTGCCGGCGCGGCGGCGTGGACATGTGGTGGATCCGCTGGCGCTGAAGCCAGGAGACTTCGTGGTGCATGAGCAGCACGGCATCGGTCAGTTCGTGGAGCTGATCCAGCGCAAGGTCGGCACACCGCAGGCGATCAAGGCCGGCACCGCCGGGATCCGTGAGTACCTGGTGGTGGAATACGCCGCCTCCAAGCGCGGTGGCGCCAAGGACCGGCTCATGGTGCCCACCGATCAGCTCGATCAGGTCTCCCAGTACGTGGGCGGGGAATCGCCGTCGCTCTCCAAGATGGGCGGCAGCGACTGGTCCCAGACCAAGCGCAAGGCGAAGAAGGCCGTCAAGGAGATCGCGGGCGAGCTGATCAGGCTCTACGCGGCACGGATGGCCTCACGCGGTCACGCCTTCGGCCCCGACACCCCCTGGCAGGGTGAGCTCGAAGACGCTTTCCCCTACGCCGAGACCCCAGATCAGCTCACCGCCACCGACGAGGTCAAGGCTGATATGCAGCGCGAGATCCCGATGGATCGATTGATCTCCGGCGACGTGGGCTACGGCAAGACCGAGATCGCCATCCGGGCAGCGTTCAAGGCGGTCCAGGACGGCAAACAGGTGGCCGTGCTGGTGCCCACCACGCTGCTGGTCTCCCAGCACTATGAGACCTTCACCGAGCGCTATGCCGGCTTCCCGGTGCGGGTCGCCCCGCTGTCTCGCTTCCAGACCGCCAAGGAGTCCAAGGAGACCATGGCGGGGCTGCGCGAGGGCAGCGTGGACATCGTGATCGGTACCCACCGGCTGCTGTCCAAGGAGGTCGACTTCAAGGACCTCGGACTGGTGATCATCGATGAGGAACAGCGCTTCGGCGTGGAGCATAAGGAACAGCTCAAGAAGATGCGCACCAATGTGGATGTGCTGGCGATGTCGGCCACGCCCATCCCGCGCACCCTGGAGATGTCCATGGCCGGGATCCGTGAGACCTCCACGCTGGCCACCCCGCCGGAGGAGCGCCACCCGGTGCTCACCTACGTGGGGCCCTATACCGATAAGCAGGTCTCCGCCGCGATCCGCCGTGAGCTCATGCGCGAGGGCCAGGTCTTCTTCGTGCACAACCGAGTCGCATCCATCGATGCCACGGCCGCCCGAATCCGTGAATTGGTTCCCGAAGCCCGGGTGGAGGTCGCGCATGGGCAGATGAGCGAGACCAGGCTCGAGCAGATCATCCAGGATTTCTGGGAGAAGCGCTTCGACGTGCTGGTCTCCACCACGATCATCGAGACCGGTCTGGACATCTCCAACGCCAATACACTGATCGTGGACCGCGCCTCCACCTACGGGCTGTCTCAGCTGCACCAGCTGCGTGGCCGCGTGGGCCGTTCCCGGGAACGTGCCTACGCCTACTTCCTCTACCCGGCAGAGAAGCCGCTGGGTGAGGTGGCGCTTGAACGGTTGCGCGCAGTCGCGGCCAATAACGAGCTCGGCGCGGGCCTGCAGCTGGCGATGAAGGACCTGGAGATCCGCGGTGCCGGCAATATGCTCGGCGGCGAGCAGTCGGGTCATATCGCCGGGGTCGGATTCGACCTCTACCTGCGGCTCGTCGGGGAGGCTGTGGCCGATTACCGCGGGGACGAGGAAGAGACCTTCACCGAGGTCAAGATCGAGCTCCCGATCAACGCCCACCTGCCACATGACTACGTTCCCGGTGAGCGGCTTCGCCTTGAGGGCTACCGCAAGCTTGCCGCAGCGGATACCGAGGAGAAGATCGCCGAGGTCATCACCGAATGGCAGGACCGCTACGGGGACCTGCCGGATCCGGTGGCCAATATCGTGGAGGTGGCGCGGTTCCGCAACCGTGCCCGCTCGGTGGGTATCCACGATGTGGGCACACAGGGCAAGTTCATCCGCTTCGCACCCGTGGAGGAGCTTCCTGAGTCCAAGGCGATGCGGATGGAACGCATGTATCCGGGAAGCCAGCACAAGGTCTCGATGAAGCAGGTGTTGATTCCGAAGCCCAAGACTGCGGGGATCACCGGGGTGGAGCTCACCGATGGAGAGCTCCTGGCCTGGTTGAATCAGGTCTTCGAGGCGATCTTCCCGTCAGCCTGAGTCTGCCGGGGCTGACGTGCCGGTGATCGGCTCACGCCGCTCAGCGGCAGCGCCAGCGGTGTGCGATTGATCGCAATGCCGACAGCCCAGCAGATCAGCAGCGTCACCACAGTGCGCAGCACCGGGTTCTCCAGCTCAAAGAAACGCAGCAGCACGTAGAGCACGATTCCATGCAGGAACACCACCAGCGTGGCAGTGCGGACTAGTTCAGAGATGACGACGCCGACCCCGCGTCCCCAGCGGGGCGCAGTCCGCTGCGAACCCTCATGCGCACTCGATCGGGCGCCCGGGTGCACACCTGGAGCGGCTCCGCCCAGGACTGTGTTCACGGCGGTGGAGAACACCAGGACGAGGCCGATGCTGATCAAGATCGCCAGCGCGGGGGAGAGCAGGAATGTGCCGAAGCCTGACCATTTGATGTTCATGGACTCGGCGCCGGCGGCGACTCCGCCGAATCCTACCGCCACGAAGAGCAGGCCGATCCATGGTTTGGCAGGGAGGTTATGACCTCTCGGGGTTCGCATGAAGCGGCCGAACCAGTGCCCGGCGAGCATGAACGCCATACAGGCCGGTGCCAGACCGATCCCCAGCGGGGTGTAGGACATCGCGGAGTCCGGCAGCTGGGCGAGGGTCAACCCGCCCAGGCCGATGAGAACTCCGACCCACCAGGGGAGGGTGAGGACCACCCGAAGCAGCAGGGCGGCGAATAACAGCACCGAGATGAACCAGAAGGCCAGGAACGGCATATCGGTCCTGGCTCCGCCGATCAGCGCCCCGGTGAGGGTGCCGTCCTCGAAGGGGAATGCAGTCTGAGCCATGGCGAGGACCGCGAGGCTCAGCAGCAGTAGCCAGACGACATAGGGAAGCACAAGACCCCGGCCGCGCGCACGCAGCTCACCGGTGAAGCTCCGCGAGGTGGAGAAGAAGAACCCGGCAAGGAAGAAGAAGAGCGGCATCCGCCAGATCTGAAGATACTGATCTCCGGGCATGCCGCCCCAGGCATGACCGATCACCACGGCTGAGACGGAGATGACCCGCAACAGGTCTATCCCGAGATTCCGGCCTCCGGAACGAGTCTGAGCCGGAACGGTCATAGCAATGGGTCAGTCCGCGAAATCAGCGGACGTGCGGCTCCGCAGCCGACTCACGGGACGAGGAAGCACGGGAGGCCATGGCGTCCAGCGGTTCGCCGTGCTCGCCATGGAGGTCCTGCTGCTCCAGCGAATCGGACCGACCGACGACCTCTTTGGCCACGAAGAATGCGCCCGCATAGAGACCGATGAAGAGCAGACCGGGGATCCAGACCTGGTCCAGATCCCAGAAGTTCAGCGCCACGATCGCACCCAGGAGCATGACGAACACGAGCAGGAACGCCACGAAGTTCCCTACGAAATTGCCCTGGCCCGAATAGGCCTTGACCTTGCCATTGCTGATCATGTGCTCCCCTTAGGATGCGATGTGGGCTGCCCGGAAAGCTCGCTCAGTAGCTCTCGGCGGCGCCGGATGTGCTGGACTCTCTGTGCTCCACGATACCAAGAGAGGAGCTCGCTCCGATGCGTGTGGCGCCTGCGGTCACCATCGCGGCTGCGTCCTCGTAGCTGCGGACTCCACCGGAGGCCTTGATGCCCAGCCGTCCGCCGACCAGGCGGTGCATCAGCTCGATATCCTCGCGGGTGGCACCTCCACCGGCAAAACCGGTGGAGGTCTTCACGAAATCGGCGCCGGCGGACTCTGCAGCCCGGCAGACGAGTTCCTTGGCGGCCTCGCTGAGCAGCGCGGTCTCCAGAATCACCTTCAAGATGGCACCCCCGGCATGAGCTGCATCGGCCAGGGCGCGGATCTGCGCCTCCACATAGTTGTGGTCTCCAGCATTGGCAGCCGCGATGTCCACCACCATGTCCACCTCTTCGGCTCCGAGCTGGACGGCTTCCACGGTCTCGGCCAGCTTCGAGGCAGTGGTCGAGGCTCCCAGTGGGAAGCCCACGACCGTGCAGGTCTTCACGCCGCTGCCGCTCAACTCTGCTGCCACCAGGGAGACCCAGCGGGGATTGATGCAGACCGCCGCGAAGGAATGTTCCTTCGCCTCGGTGATGATGCGGCGGACGGTGGTCTCATCGGTCTCTGGCTTCAGCGCAGTGTGATCGATCAGCGCTGCCATCTCGGCCGGCGTCGGTGCCTGGGTCGGTGCCTCGGTCATGGGGTGCTCCTAGTGGTGGGTTCAGCAAAAGATGTCGTGAGGGCAAGCCGGGGTCAGGCCGGTTCAGGCGAGCATGTTCTCCATGGCGCTGCGCAGCTCGTCGAGACGCTGGGAGGCCCGGGTGCGCGCTTCGGCGATCGCCTCGGGGGCGGCGTCGACACCAGGGGTATCGGCCACGGCCTCAAGGTAGCACTTGACCTTCGGCTCGGTGCCGGAAGGCCGCACGATCACACGATCGCCGGCCTCGGTGAGATAGATCAGCGCGTCGGTCTTCGTGGCCTCGCTGAGCTCTGTTCCGGGAAGCGGATCCTGGGTGAGGTCGAGGGACTCCACCACTGCGGAGCCGGCGATCTCCGAAGGAGGCTGGGTGCGCAGGGCCGCGGTGACCTTGCCGAGTTCGGAGAGGTCACTGACCCGGATGGTGACCTGACCGGTGACGAAGACCCCGGCCTCGGCGGCAATCTCATCCAGGGCAGCAATGAGACTGACGCCGCGGGACTTCAGCGCAGCGGTCATCTCGGCGAAGATCAGGGCCGCAGAGACGCCGTCCTTGTCCTTGACGTTCGCGGGGTCCACGTTGAAGCCGATGGCCTCCTCGTAGCCGAAGCTCATGTTCTGCACGCGTGCCAGCCACTTGAATCCGGTCAGCGTCGCGGCGTGCGAGATGCCGCGGACCTCGCAGAGCCGTTCGAGCAGACGCGATGACACGATCGAGTTCGCCAGCACCACGGCGGGGGAATCTGACTCATGCTGTGGAGTAGCAGAGTTGCGCACCTGAGGGCGCAGCGGTCCACGTTCCAGCAGGTGGCGGCCCAGGAGTGCACCGATCTCATCACCGGAGAGCTGACGCCAGGACTGGGCTGACTCGTCATAGACCGCCGCCGAGAGCCGGTCTGCGTCCGGGTCGTTCGCCAGCACCAGGTCTGCGCCCTCCGCTGCTGCGGCCTTCAGCGCAAGATCAAGCGCACCGGGCTCTTCCGGGTTGGGGAAGTCAGCGGTGGGGAAGTCTGGGTCTGGTTCAAACTGTTCGGCCACAGGCGTCACTGTGAAGCCTCCCGCACGCAGCAGGGATGTCACCATCTCGCCGCCGACGCCATGCATCGCGGTGTACACCACGTGAAGATCGCGCTGCGGGTAGTTCTCGGGGTCGAGCAGCTCCAGCGCCTCACGCTCGTAGCTGCTGCGTGCCTCATCGGTGACCTGGTGCGTCGCGCCGTCGGTGGAGGCTGAGGAGCCCTGCTCCTGCGCGGCGTCGTGATCACCAGCTGACTCCACCAGTTCTGCGATGCGCGCTGCGATCTCCTTGTCCACCGGTGGGACGATCTGGGCACCGACACCGAGGCCATCTGGTTCCAGGAAGCGGGAGAGCTCACCGCCGAAGTAGACCTTATAACCGTTGTCCTGCGGCGGGTTATGGCTGGCGGTGACCATGACACCGATCTCGGCGTCCAACACGAGAACCTGGCGAGCCAACAGCGGAGTGGGTCCCGGGCGGGTGAAGAGATGGACCTCCCAGCCGGCGGCGGAGAAGATCTCGGCCGTGTCATCGGCGAACTCATCCGACTGGTGGCGTGCGTCAAAGCCGATCACGATCTTGCGGGCGCCGTCACGGATGAGGTCCTGCGGGTTATCCACCTTCCGTTGGGCCTGCGCAAGCTTCTCCTCGGCGTAGCTGAGCATCCCAGCCGCAGTCTGGCGCACCACGAGGCGGTTCATCCGCAGCGGCCCGGGGCCGAGCTCCGCGCGAAGCCCTGCGGTGCCGAAGGCAAGCCGACCGGCGAAGAGCCGCTCCAGCTCCTGCTCGGCTGCGGCATCGGAGTTCTCGGCACGCTGCAGCAGGTCCTGCAGGGTGGCGCGGGTGGTCGCGTCCGGATCCTGGTCGATCCAGCGGCGGACGGTGCCGAAGAGGTTCTCGGTCATGAGGATCTGCTCCATCTGAAGAGGCATATTGGATGCTGTGACGCTGTGCTGCTGCGGGTCCTGCAAGACGTTCCGGGTGCTGCAAGACGTTCAGGTGCTGCTGAGGATCAGGAGGTCAGGACGCGCTCGATGACCTTGGCCAGGAGCGCGGAGATCCGCGGGGCGGCTTCCCTGCCGGCGTCGAGGACTTCCTTATGGCTCAGCGGTTCCGCGGAGATGCCTGCTGCCAGGTTGGTCACCAGCGAGATCCCGAAGACCTCCATGCCTGCCGCCCGGGCTGCGATGGCCTCGAGCGCGGTGGACATGCCCACCAGATCGGCACCCAGGGTGCCCGCCATCCTGACCTCGGCCGGAGTCTCGTAGTGCGGTCCGGGGAACTGGGCGTAGACGCCCTCCGGCAGATCGGGATCGATCTCACGGGCGGCCTCGCGCAGCCGGGAGGAGTACAGATCGGTCATGTCCACGAAGTGCGCTCCGCGCAGCGAGGATGTCCCGGTCAGATTGATGTGATCGGAGATCAGCACAGGGGTGCCGGGTGCCCAGTCGGGGTTGAGTCCACCGCAGCCATTGGTGAGCACCATGGTCTTGGCGCCCGCGGCCGCGGCTGTGCGCACTCCGTGGGCGACGGCGTCGACTCCGCGTCCCTCGTAGTAGTGGGTGCGTGCCCCGATCACCAAGATATGAGCCCCGGCGGAGGTGCGCAGCACCTTCAACGTTCCGCTGTGTCCGGAGACCCCGGAGGAATGGAAGCCCGGGAGATCCTCTGCGTCGATCTCGGCGACCAGCTCCCCGAGCTGAGCGGCAGCATCGCCCCAGCCGGAGCCGAGTGTGCACGCCAGGTCGATGGAGTCGATCCCGACCTCTCGCAAGAGGGTCCGGGCGGCGTCCTCGGCGAGCAGGTTCGCCGGTGCTGTCGGATCATTGGTCGCAGTCAGTTCCGGGTTCGCGACGAGATGCTCGCCGATCTGGGCACTGGTCTGGGTGCGGGTCTGGGTCTGGGCTGTCGCGTCACTCACAGAAACTAATCTACCGTCTGGTGCGGACACATTGCTGAGTGGCGTATGACATTGGTCTTGGATCTAGGCAGAATGGGGCTGTGACTCCAACTAATGTGCATCGACGCTTCGCCCCTGACCGCATTGCAATCCTGGGCGGAGGCCCCGGTGGTTACGAAGCTGCGATGGTGGCGGCCGATGCTGGTGCCGAAGTCACCATCGTGGAGGAGAAGGGTCTCGGCGGCTCAGCAGTCCTGACCGACGTCGTGCCCTCCAAGACCTTGATCGCCACCGCAGACGCGATGCGCCGAGTCAATCTCTCCACCTCATTCGGGGTCCGGTTCGGCGGGGCCGAGGAGACCGAGGCGCAGGCCTGGGCCGACTTCTCCAAGGTCAATGAGCGCCTGCTGAAGCTCGCACACAGTCAGTCCCGCGATATCCACTCCACGCTGGAGTCCTATGGCGTGCGCATCATCATCGGACGCGGCAAGGTCGTTGCCCCGCACAATATAGAGGTCACCTCCGGCGCTCACGAGGGTGAGGTCGTCGAAGCCGACGCGCTGATCGTGGCCACCGGCGCCTACCCACGGGAGCTGGCCTCCGCGAAACCAGACGGGGAGCGCATCCTGAACTGGACCCAGGCCTATAACCTCACCGAGGTTCCTGAGCACATGATCGTGGTGGGCTCAGGCGTCACCGGTGCGGAATTCGCCTCTGCGTACCGCAGGCTCGGCGCCGAGGTCACCTTGGTCTCCTCCCGTGATCAGGTGCTGCCGGGGGAAGACTCCGATGCCGCCACGGTGCTGGAGAACTCCTTCGAACGTGTGGGCGTCCATGTGGCCTCACTGACCAGGGCTGAATCGGTCCAGCGCACGGAGAACGGGGTCGCCGTCACACTGACCAACGGCGACGTGCTCAACGGTTCCCACTGCCTCATGGCAGTGGGTGGAATCCCGAACACTCGCGGACTCGGGCTCGAAGAGTGCGGAGTCGAACTCTCCGAGTCCGGCCATGTTTTGGTGGACACCGTGTCCCGCACCACCGCCAACAGCATCTACGCCGCAGGTGACTGCACCGGTGTGATGCCGCTGGCATCGGTGGCTGCGATGCAGGGCCGCGTGGCCGTGGCGCATATGCAGGGGGAGAGCGTGAAGCCGCTGAAGCTGCACCAGGTGGCGTCTAATGTTTTCACCTCACCGGAGATCGCCACTGTGGGTGTGACCCAGGAGCAGGTGGACTCCGGCAAATACCAGGCCGATGTGGTGAAGCTGGATCTGGCCACCAACGCGCGCGCCAAGATGATGAACATCCGCGAGGGTTTCGTGAAGATCTTCTCCCGCAAGGGATCGGGCACGGTCATCGGCGCCGTCGTCGTCGCGCCGCGTGCCTCCGAGCTCATCTTCCCGCTGACGCTGGCAGTCACGCATAAATTACACGTGGACGATGTCGCCACCACCTTCACGGTCTACCCCTCCCTGACAGGGTCGATCTCTGAGGCCGCCCGTCGTCTCCACCTCCACGTCACCGATCCCGAGGACTGAACCCCACATGACTCAGCCACCGCACCGCGATAGTCCGGCCGTCTCATCCGATGATGGTCACACGGCTTCGCGGCGGGGTGGTGCGCCGCGCACCGCTACGGCTGTTGACGCCTTTGCGGAGGACTACTTCGAGCGGCTGCTCGCGCTGAATCCCGAAGAGGCCACGGTGATGGGCAGGACCGGGGTAGAGACCGAGTACGCCGATTATTCTCCTGCTGGCCGCGAGGCCGTGACGCAGATGCAGCGCGAAACCCTCAAGCAGCTCGGGCAGCTACAGCCTGCGGACTTCACCGACGAGGTGACTCTGCATGCGATGACAGAACGTATTGGTCTCGACGTCGCACTGCATGAGACCGGGCGCACCGAGCTCAACAATCTTGCCTCGGTCCCGCAGAACGTGCGCATGGTTCTAGAGCTCATGCCGGTTGAGACCGATCAGGACCTGGTTCACATCGCCGGACGGCTCAGCAATCTGCCGGGCGCGCTCGAGGGCTACTGGGAATCGCTCCAGGCCTCCGCGAAGCAGGGTCAGGTGCCGGCTCGCCGCCAGGTCGATGCGGTGGCGCAGCAGTGCAGGAGCTACTCCGAGCACGACGGTGCGCTCGCCGGATACGTGCTCAGCGCCCGCACCGCGGGGGTCAGCGCGGCCACTGAAGCGCTCGTGGCTGCCGGAACTCGCGAGGCGCAGCGGGCCTATCAGCTGCTCGCCGAACGGCTCGAGAATCAGTTGGCGCCGCTGGCCGCAGACAATGACGCGGTGGGGATCGAGAACTACCTGCTCCACAGCCGGTATTTCACCGGCACCACGCTGGATCTTGAGGAGACCTATCAGTGGGGTCTGAAGGAACTGGCTCGACTGGTCCAAGCCCAGGAGGAGGTCGCCTCCAGGATCAAGCCTGGTGCCTCGATCGAGGAGGCCAAAGCCATCCTCGATGCAGACCGGGCCCGGCAGCTCCTCGGAACCCAGGCGCTCCAGGAATGGATGCAGCGTCTCTCGGATGAGGCCATCGCCGCGCTGAAGGACGTCCACTTCGATATTCCGGCACCCATGGACGTGCTCGAGTGCATGATTGCTCCCACCCAGGACGGTGGCGTCTACTACACCGGGCCCAGCGATGACTTCTCCAGGCCCGGACGGATGTGGTGGTCGGTGCCTCCGGAGGATGATCGCTTCACCACCTGGACCGAGACCACCACGGTCTACCACGAGGGAGTCCCCGGGCATCACCTGCAGATCGCCACTGCGACCCTGGTCAAGGATCGGCTGAACTCCTGGCGCCGCCACGGAAGCTTCGTCTCTGGATTCGCCGAAGGGTGGGCGCTCTACGCCGAGCAGCTCATGGCGGAACTTGGTTTCCTCAGCGACCCGGGTGACCTGATGGGCATGTATGACATGCAGCGGATGCGCGCTGCACGTGTGATCTTCGACATCGGAGTCCACTGCGGCTTCGAGGCCCCGGAAGAGTGGGGTTCTGGAGTGTGGACTCCTGAGCAGGGCAAAGAGTTCCTGCGCGCTCATCTGCCCATCTCCGCGGCCCAGCTGGACTTTGAGTTCCTGCGCTACCTCGGATGGCCGGGGCAGGCACCCTCGTATAAAGTCGGTCAGCGTGTCTTCGAGACGCTCCGCGCGGAGCGAGAAGACGTGGCAGATTCAGCGGCTGAGGACTTCAACCTGCGGGCTTTTCATACGGAACTTTTGGAGCTGGGAATGATCGGGTTGGACACTCTGCGATTTGCGATGCAGCGATGAGGCTGGTCCCGGGACGAAGCCAGGACTTCTCCGCGCGCCCCGCCGTGGAGATCGACGGCGACCGGATCGAGCTGCGTCCGCTGCGCATGGCCGATGAGCACCGCTTCATGGCGCTGCGCGTCATCAACACCGAATGGCTGGCTCCCTGGGATGCGACGACGCCGGAGAATCCTTCCCCGCGCAGCTCATCGGCAGGCTTCAAGGAGATGGCCCGAAACCTTGCCCAGGGAGCCCAGGCGGGAACGCACCTTCCCTGGTTGATCTGGTTCACTCCGGAGGGTGAGGCCACCAGACTCGTCGGGCAGCTCACTGTGGGACCCATCATCTGGGGATCGGCGCGGACCACCTCGCTGGGCTATTGGCTGGACCAACGGCATGCCGGTCGCGGAATCATGACGGTGGCGGTGGCACTCGCCGTCGACCACCTCTTCTTTCATCGCGGACTGCACCGGGTCGAGATCGCTGTCCGTCCGGAGAATGAAGCAAGCCTCCGCGTGGTGCAGAAGCTCGGTTTCCGTGAGGAGGGACTGCGGAAGCGTTTCCTGCATATCGACGGGGACTGGCGCGATCACCGCTGCTTCGCGCTGACCCAGGAAGAGATCGGTGCAGGACTCGTGGCGCGTTGTCGCGGATCACAATCTGGTATCGGATAAGCTCAGCCTGTACTTCATAGAGGTCAGGGGGCCATAGATGCTGGGCATGGGACACACCGAGAGTGCATTTCTCTCCGTCGTCGAAGGACTTCCCATCCCCTCCTCCGCCCTGATCGCCCTGATCGCAGCGCTATTCCTGGGCACGCTGGTTCTGCGCGGGCAGCGCCAGGCCAGCAGCTACGCCGAGACCTCTGCACTGAGCGACCAGCCCGATATCGACCAAGGGGCGAACATGTCCGCCAGCACAGCCGCACCCGTCGGCGCATCTTCACAGCCCGGCCCATCTTCACAGTCCTTCCAGTCGTCACAGCCCGGCCAGTCGTCACAGCCCAGCCCAGCACCCCAGCCGAGCGACTCCGTACAGCCCACACCCTCTCCGGAGGCCAGCTCCACGCCACAGCCGCAGAACTTCCAGCTTCACTGGGGCCGGATCACGGTGGCACTTATCGGCGTTCTGTCCCTGCTGGGCACAATCGTCACAGGCGTCCTGGCTCCGCTGACCGCGATGTCGGCAGTGATTCCGATGGTCGCTGGCGGGATCTTCCTGCTCACCCTGCTGACTCTTCGGGTGATGGCAGTAGTACGACGCCGCAGTCGCCGTCGCCAACGGGTTCAATCGGCCATCGAAGAGGCTATGAATCCACCGCAGGCAAAGTCCTGGGAGGCCCAGAGCACCGGAGGGCTCTTCGATGCGCTCAGCGCCGATGGACGTGGCGCAGGTGGACCGAACTCACTGCAGCAGATCGATGAAGACGGCCTCCCTGTGGGTCTCGAGCGGACCTTCACCACTGGCCTTGCTGAGTCCTCTCCCGTGCGGGGCTCCTCCGCAGAACCGGTAGGACCATGGCAGCCGCGCTCCGTCCCGCGGCCGAAGTATCTCGACCTGGACAAGGCGGAGCGGATTGAACTCAGCCCGCTGGAAATTGCCACACCTGCACCGAGCAGCAATGCCAAGCTCACCCAGCGCCGCTTCGTAGAATCTCAGCCTGCCGAGACCAAGCCTGCAGCGGAGTCGACACCTGCCGCGCAGGCTAAGCCCGCAGCGCGGCCAGAGCCTGCCGAGGCTAAGGCACCCAAGGGCGATTCGCTGAACCTTGACGAAGTGCTCAGGCGCCGGCGCGCCTGATGTCCCATGGCATGACCTCTGCAGAGTCTGAGGCTAAGCAGTTGGCGTTCATGGAGTCCTATGATGCGCATTCCCCGATTGCAGAGGCCATCCAGCACACCGGGGTATACGCCACCAGCGTGCACCTGGAATCTTTGCAGCACCGACCAGGAGCAGGGGTCACCGGGATCTATCGGGTTGCCACCGGCAGACCAGTAGTTCCTCGAGGTGGGCCAGCAGGGTCCTATACCGAGACCTCAGACCACGTGGACGAGCTCTACGTGGGAATGACCACAGAATCGGTCCCAGCAGACGCAGATGGCGTGGTCCAGTCGCACAGCCCCTATGGACGGCTGTCCATCTGGCAGCATCCGCTGGACCCCGCGCTGCCTGGTCTGCGGATCGCCACGGACCCGGATTCCGTGCGGGAAGTCTGGGGAGACGGCCGAGAACTCGTGAGCCTGGAGACGATCAGCTACCGCCCCCTACGGCGCGCCGTGATCGCAGCCGCGTTCGGGGACGGCTCGCGAATCTTCCTGAAGGTCCTGCGTCACCGGCGGGGTGAACAGCTGCACCGTCGGCATCAGCTGCTGCTCGAGGCTGGGGTTCCGGCTCCTGTCCCGGTCAGGGAACCCGTCTCCGACGTGGTGGCGCTCAAAGAAGGGCCGGGGGAGTCACTGGCCGAGTATTTCCTGGCCGACGGCGCTGCTCACGCCACTCCGGAACAGTTCATTCAGACCCTGGAACAGCTGCCCGCCGAGGTCATGACGCTTCCCGCTCGGGAGGCCTGGACGGATCGGCTTTCGGCCTACGCCTCAGCGGCCACCTCAGCGCTGCCCGACGCGGCAGCTCGCATCGCCACCCTGGCAGGGCATATCAGTGCAGCACTTTTGCTCACGGATCGAGGTCCGGTGGTTCCCACACACGGTGACTTCTATGAGGCCAATGTCTTGATGTTCGAAGGCGAGATCTCGGCGCTGCTTGATGTGGATTCACTGGGTCCCGGGCACCGAGTGGATGATCTTGCGTGTTTCCTCGGACACTTGGCGGTGCTGCCGGCCGTGGATTCACGCTATGTGCATGTCCCCGCAGCGTTTCAACGTTTCGCCGCTGGGTTCGCTGCGAACGTGGACCCGGACGCATTGCGGGTGCGCACGGCATCGGTGGCACTTTCTCTGGTCGCCGGGGCGCGGGATACCCGCAGGCAGGCGTGGCAGGGCCAGGCGGAGCATCGGTTGGCCTGCGCGGAGGCAGTCGTCGGGCTGCGTGCCCCACGTCCAGACCTGCCGGAATGGCCATTGCTCTAGCTGCGCATGCGCCGTTTCAGCCGGGTGAGCTTGCGTCGCAGGTCCGCAGCGGCTTCGGCCTTGCCCTGACGCATCAGGGCTTCGATCTGCCCCTCGAGGGAATCGGCCATCAGCGTGGGGCTGGCCTCGCGCTCGTCGGTGGACATCCTGAAGATGGTCTCAGCTTCGTCGGCGCGTCCCATCTCCAGAAGCACCTTGGCGGCCAGAATCTCGGCATCCCCAGCGGCATCCTCATCTCCGGCCTCGGCGAAGAGATCGGCCGCCTCGAGCCCGGCTGCCACGGCTTTGGTTCCTTCACCCAGAGCTGTCCAACCCCGGGCCAGGGAGTCGGTGATATCGGCGCGCTGCCAGGTGGTGCCATGTTCGGTGGCAAGTGCCAGGGCACGGTCGAGGTGACTGATGCCCGTCTCATCCTCGGCGCGAGTCAGCAGATGACCCAGGGCGTGGAGGGCCTGGAGCAGCATGAGCGGATCCACATCCTCACTGCCTTCCACCAGCGCCAGACCCTGCTCATAGTGGCCACGTGCGAGCTCGAGCCGCTCCAATGATGCGGCAAGGGCTCCTGCGGCAAGGTGGGCGCGTGCAGCTTCATCGGGTTCTTGGACCTGGTTGAAGAGATCAGCGGCTTCGTTCCAGTGGGACATCGCTTCCACCGGGCGCTTCAGCTGAGTGACCGCGTGACCGAGGCCCATCAAGGCGCGGGCGCGGGTGGAGCGGTCCTCATCGGTGCCTGCCAGACGCACGGACAGCGCATCGAGCACCCTCTCCGCCTCTGCGTGTTCATCAAGTTCCAGGAGCTGCTGGCCCAGGGCAAGGCTCAACATGCGGGATTCGCTGAACTCTCCCAACTCGGCCTGCTGCACGGCGATCCGCCAGGCCAGCACTGAGGCGGCGCCGTCGTCGTCCTCACCGGTCAGACCCGCGAGCAGCGCTGCGGCTGAGGCCGCCCCGCGGCGGACCTGCGCGGCGGCGTAGAGCTCCACCGAGTTCAATGCGGAGGCGATCGCCGCCTCACCGCGGTCTTCATGATGATGGATCGTCGCGGCGAGCATCGCCATGGCTCCGTGCACCGCACGGTTTGCCGGGGCGGCAAGCACCAGTTCTGCGGTGGAGAGTGCCTCAGCGGACTCTCCGGAGAGCAGGAGGGTGTGGGCGAGGAACATGCGTGCTCCGGCAAGACCGTCCGGGCGCTCAAGGCTGGCCAAGATGCTGCAGGTCTCGCGAACAATGGGAAGCGTGGCCTCGGGGCCCTCGTCCTGGAGGCGTCGAACCGCAAGAGATGAGAGCACATCTGCCAGCTCCACCGAAGGAGTCCCGGCGGTCTCATCCTCGGCGCGCAGATCCTCGGCAACACGGGCAAGGATCTCACCCTCCACCCGGTCGGGCTCGCGCAGCAGCATCGCACCGAGTTCCTGTTCCACCCTGGCCTGACGGAAACGCCCAAGTTCTCGGAGCAGCCCGATGCGTTCGGTGCGGAAGGGAATGGCTGCGTCTGAATCTCCGCGCATCTCGTGGACTCCCGCGAGGACCCGGAGCAGCATCAATCGGTTCTCAGGTTCCTGACCGCCTGGTGAGCGCAGGCCCTCCCGCGCAGCCTCTGCCGCAGTGCGGTAACGCTCACCGTAGGCACCCTCATAGGCCAGGTTGAGCCAACCTTGGGCGTCGTGGGCGGGCACGGCGATCCCACCGGCGGCCTCGAGCAGTGCCGTCAGACGCGGAATCAGCGGACTGGTCATCTGCACCAGACTAGCGGTGATCCGGCGCCATCGTAGAATGGCACCCATGACATTTACCCCTTTGACGCCTCGGCGTGCTCGCGGTGTCACAGGGCTGAGCGGAATCCTTCTCACAGCCGCCTTCACGGTGACCGCCTGTTCGCCTCCGCCACCCGCCGCCGAGCCCACCGGAAGTGCCGCCGAGCGCGCCTGGGTCATCGCGGTGGGGGAGCATGAGCTGGATCAGACCGTCGCTCAGGTGTACGCCGCAGCACTGAACTCACGCGAGACCCCCGCCGTCGTGGAGAGCCAGGGAGTGGGCCCCGGGACACTCGTGGAGGAGGCTGAGTCTGAGATCGTCATCGGCCGCACGATGGCCCTGGCCCAGGAACTCGACCAGGAGGGCTTCGAGGAGCTGGAGCAGCCCGGCGCCGCGGATCTGATGGCGCTGATCGAGGACAGTCTGGATGATCAGAGCCAGCTGCTGGAACCCTCCGCAGCGGTCCTGGACAGCGCGCTGGTCATCACCTCGATCACCGCGGAACAGAATGAGATCGACACCTCAGGTGAGGTGGATGATCCGGAGTTCGCCGAGGCCTGTGATGAGCTGCGCGTAGGTGTGCGGCCGGATCTGCCGGACCCGGTCCCGCTGCTGGCAGATCTCTATGACTGTGACCCCGCGGCGATCGTGGTGGCGGGTGAAGCTGAGCTGGTGGAAGACGTCATCACCGCAGAGCTGGACGCAGCGATTCTGACCGCCTCGCATCCGAGCATCCAGGAACAGGGCCTCGTCGCGCTGACCGACGCACAGCGGGCATTCCCGCAGGAGCAGTTCGTTCCGGTGATCTCGGCTGACATCACCGAGGACATCCCTGAGGTCACCGCAGAATTGGCCCAGGCCCTCGACGACGACGCGCTGGTCACCCTGCGTCGGCTCATTGATGGGGATCAGGGTCTCAGCCCCGAGGAAGCCGCCGAGTACTGGCTCGTCCAGGAAGGGTTCATCGCGGAGCCCGAGGACTGGGGCTAAGCGAAGCCGATAAAGCAGCGCCGGCTCCGGCCGTGTGCTGCCCAGAGGCTGCCGTTCAGCCGAGCCGGCGTCCGATCCTGGCCGCGCCGAGCGCGAGGAACAGCCCGAAGAGTCCCAGGAAGACCAGCCAGATGGTCCACTCTGAGACCTCGACGTCCGCAATCTGCGGGATCACCCCGTATTCGGTGTTGATCGTCTCGATGACCTGCTGCTCTCCGTCGGCTAGTGCATACGCAGTTTCCCGGGTATAGGGGCCCCGCATGAGTGTGGCTGCCTGGTTGATGGGCAGCACATTGATGAATGTCGCCACCGCGCTGGGCAGCTGGGTGGCTGTCACATAGGCCGCTGCCAGGAAACCGCCCGCTGTGCCGACGATGGTTCCGAAGGACATGAACACCGGGTGGGAGCGTATGAAGGTCACGGCGAAGCTCCAGATGGCGGAGAAGAGCAGGCAGAAGCCGACCACGTAGAGCAGTGATCGCAGGACGTCAGGCAAGCTCAGGGTGACGTCATCGACGAGCCACAGGTAGAGCTGGCTCAGGATCAGCACCACGGTGCTCAGGATCGTGGAGATGACGAATGCGCCGAGCAGATAGCCGGCGATCACGTCGAACCTGCTCACCGGTGACACGAGGAAGTCACGGAATCTGTCGGTGGCGCGATCCTCGACGAACACCGCCAGCGCAGAGAGGCTCGTGGTCATTGTGGTGATCATCGTGACGTTGCCCAGCACCCAGCTGTCGACGAAGGCTTCGATGGCACCCGAGTCGGCCCCCGGAATGTATTGCTCCAGCGCGGAGGCCTGCATCGTGGAGAGAAACGTCATGTAGAGCACGAACAGAATGACCGAGGCCAGCAGAGAGAAGAAGATGGCGGAGGGGTCGCGGAAGAAGATCAACAGATTGCGTCGCACCAGGTGATAGATCATGAGCCCGCACCGCCCCGGGTGATGTTGAGGAACACGTCATCCATGGTGCCGTGGCGGAACTCAAAGTCCTCGATATCTGGTTCGAACCTATTCAGGATCTCCAGAGCAGCTGTGGAATCCTGCACCAGGACCACGCGAAGCCCATCCCGGGCAGCGGCTCCTTCGGCGAGCCCAGGGGTGAGTCCACCGGCGAGTTCACCGGTGAATTCGCGGTCGAAGGCAGCTGTGGAGCCCAGAGTGAGCAGCAATTCATTGCGGGCGTATTCTGCTCGCAGGCGGCCGGGGGTGCCTGCGGCGACGATGCGACCGTGATCGATGATGGCGACCTGATCGGCGCGTTCGGTCTCTTCCATATAGTGCGTAGTCAAAAAGATCGTGAGACCCAAGGTGCGCTGCAGCTCCGTGATCGTCTTCCAGACCTTCTCTCGGGAATCTGGGTCCAAGCCTGTGGTGGGCTCATCGAGGAACAGCAGCTGGGGGTCATGCATGAGGGCCCGGACGATATCAGCCCGCCGCCGCTGACCACCCGAGAGCCTGCCGTAGCGACGGTCGATGAACTCCTCGACCTCGAGCACCTCGGAGAGCTCTTCCACGCGTCGCTTGATGGTCTTGGCGGGGATTCCGTAGAGGCTTCCGCGGATGAGCAGGTTCTCGCGGACGGAGAGGATCGGGTCCAGCAGTGAGTCCTGGAAGACGACTCCCGTGGATTGCCGGATGAGCCGATCATTGGCGCCCAGGCGATGCCCCAGGACCGTGACCTCACCCGAGGTGGGTCTTTTCAACGTCGTCAGACACCCGATGGTGGTGGACTTCCCTGCTCCGTTGGTGCCCAGAAAAGCGAATGTCGAACCTTCCTCGACTTCGAAGCTCAGATCATCCACGGCGGTATGGGAGCCGTAGCGTTTCACGAGACCATCTACCGCCACGACTGCTGCCACAAGGGGTCCTTTCCCGGTCCAACTCCCTGAGGCTGAATCGTATAGGAGTCCAGACTTGCCGGGGGCACGTAATGTCCCGCCGCACACGGTGGCATAGGGCACAATCTGTTCATGGAGCAATTCGAGGACTTCACCCAGGCCCATAAGCTTCGCAACGTGCGCTATGACGTGCGAGGTCCCATCGCTGAAGAGGCTGCCCGGTTGGAGCGAGCGGGACACCGGATCACCAAGCTGAACATCGGCAATATGGCACCGTTCGGCTTCGATGCACCGGACTCGATCTTGGTGGACATGATCAAGAACCTCCCCACCTCGCAGGGCTACTCCGACTCCCAGGGCATCTACTCCGCGCGGACCGCCGTCGCCCAGTACTACCAGTCCCGTGGCATGCGGGAGGCACAGGTCCCCGACGTCATCCTCGGCAATGGCGTCTCTGAACTGATCACCATGGTGCTCCAGGCGCTGATCAACCCGGGCGATGAGGTACTGATCCCCGCCCCGGACTACCCGCTCTGGACAGGTATCACCACGCTGTGCAGCGGACGCGCTGTGCACTACATCTGCGACGAGGAGAATCAGTGGTGGCCAGACCCCGAGGAGGTCGAGTCCAAGGTCACCGAGCGCACCAAGGCCCTGGTGCTGATCAACCCAAATAACCCCACCGGCGCGGTCTACCCGCGCGAGATCCTCGAAGCCATGGTGGACATCTGCCGCCGGCACAACCTGATCCTGCTCTCGGATGAGATCTACGAGAAGATCACCTTCGACGATGCCGAGATGATCAACGCCTGCACCCTCTCCGACGACGTCTTCACCATCACCTTCTCCGGGCTCTCCAAGACGTGGCGCGTCGCCGGATTCCGCGCCGGCTGGCTCTTCATGTCCGGGCCCAAGCACCGCGCCAAGAACTACATCGAGGGCCTGAACCTGATGTCGAATCTGCGCATGTGCCCAAATGTGCCGGCCCAGCATGCGATTCAGACAGCACTGGGCGGGTATCAGTCCGTGGAGGAGTTCATCCGCCCTGGTGGCAGGCTCTACGAGCAGCGCAATGTCGCTTATAAGCTGCTCTCCGATATCGAGGGTGTGGACGTGCATCAGGCTGATGGGGCGCTCTACCTCTTCCCGCGCCTGGATCCCAAGATCTACCCGATCGAGAATGATGAGAAGTTCGTGATCGAGCTGCTGCGTCAGCAGAAGATTCTTGTCTCGCACGGCCGTGCCTTCAACTGGATCGATGACAACCATTTCCGATTGGTGACCCTTCCTGCGGTAGAAGAGCTGGAAGAGGCCATTGCTGGTATCGCAGACTTCCTGGCGATCTACCGGGATGCCTTCGCACGAAGCTGAGCCGCACCATGTGACACGCTCAGCATGTGAAACGACAGGGGCAGTTTCACCCGGAAAGGTGCAGGATAGAACAGTGCGTAAACCAAAGGTGCAGGAATTCGAAGAGTTCACCCAGTCGCCCAAGCTTCAGGACGTCCGCTACGACGTCCGAGGGCCGATCGCGCAGGAGGCGGCTCGGCTCGAACGGGAAGGTCATGCGATCACCCGGCTGAACATCGGCAACCCCGCGCCATTCGGCTTTGAGGCACCTGACTCCATTCGCATGGCGATGATCAGCAATCTCGCCGACGCCCAGGGGTATTCCGATTCCCAGGGCATCTACTCGGCACGGATCGCCGTGGCGCAGTATTACCAGGCCCGCGGGATGACCGATGCCGACCCGGCAGACATCTATCTGGGCAACGGTGTCTCCGAGCTCATCTCCATGGTGCTCCAGGCGATGCTCGCCCCGGGCGACGAGGTGCTCATTCCAGCCCCGGACTACCCGCTCTGGACCGGGGCCACCACGCTTGCCGGGGGAAAGGCCGTCCACTACATCTGCGATGAGGACAACTCCTGGTGGCCGGATCCAGAAGAGATCGAATCCAAGGTCACTGATCGCACCAAGGCCCTGGTCATCATCAATCCGAACAACCCCACCGGTGCGGTCTATCCGCGCGAGATCCTCGAAGCCATGGTGGACATCTGTCGCCGGCACAACCTGATGCTGCTCTCGGATGAGATCTACGAGAACATCACCTTCGACGGCGCCGAGATGATCAACGCCTGCACACTCTCCGATGACGTCTTCACCATCACCTTCTCCGGGCTCTCCAAGACGTGGCGCGTGGCCGGATTCCGCTCGGGCTGGATCTACGTCTCCGGTCCCACATACCGGGCGAAGAACTACCTCGAGGGTCTGACCCTGTTGATGAACATGCGCATGTGCGCCAATGTCCCCGCGCAGCACGCCATCCAGGCAGCACTCGGGGGGCATCAATCCATAGAGGACCTCGTCGACCCGGGCGGCCGGCTCTTCGAGCAGCGCGAGACCGCCTACCGACTCCTGCGCGAGATCGAGGGTGTCGACGTCCATCAGGCCGACGGCGCGCTCTACCTCTTCCCACGGTTGGATCCTGAGATCTATCCGATCGAGGATGACGAGAAGTTCGTGATCGAGCTGCTGCGTCAGCAGAAGATCCTGGTCTCCCATGGCCGTGCCTTCAACTGGATCGACGACAACCACTTCCGGCTCGTCACGCTGCCAGGCGTCGAAGACCTCGAGCACGCCATCGCCGGGATCGCCGAATTCCTCGCGGACTACCGCGACGCCGCAGCCCGGGCCTAGACCTGACCTCGGATTGGATCGCCGCAGTGTGTTCTGGAACACTCTGTCGTCATGGAGACCAGCGGCGTATCAACTCAAAGGACTCAGCTTCTAACTAGGCGACGCGTGGGCCTGATACTGGGGCCGGTTCTCTTCGCCCTGCTGTACTTCGTCCCGGCAATCACTGGTCTGGATGACGCGCCCCGCGCAGTGCTCGCCGTGACGGTATGGGTTGCGACGTGGTGGATCACCGAAGCGCTCCCGATCCCCGCGACGTCACTGCTGCCGCTCTTTCTCCTGCCACTCACCGGTGGCACTGACGAAGAGACCGCAGCCACGGCGTACGCGAATCCGATCGTCTTCATGTATATGGGCGGCTTCACCATCGCTCTGGCGATCCAGAAGTGGAACCTGCATAAGCGCATCGCGATGACGATCATCCGCATGGTCGGTACGCAGGGAAACCGGCTGATGCTCGGCGTGATCCTCGCGACCGCCGGGCTCTCGATGTGGATCTCCAATGCGGCCACGGCGCTGATGATGCTGCCCATCGGGCTGGCGCTGATCGAGGAGGTCAAGGAGAAGGAGTTCTTCGATGAGGAAGGTCTCAAGAGGTTCGCCAAGGGTCTGCTCCTGGCGATCGCCTATGCGGCCTCCATCGGAGGACTGGCCACGCTGATCGGCTCGGTGCCCAATGCGGTATTCGCTGCGCAAGCCTCGCTGCACTTCGACATCACGGTCAGCTTCGCGCAATGGTTCGTCTTCGCTGCCCCACTCACCGCGATCCTGCTGGTGCTGCTGTACTTCTACCTCTCCAAGGTTCAATTCAGGCTCGTCACGCAGGCCGAGATCTCACCCGACTTCGCCCAGGAGCAGCTCCGCGAGCTCGGCCCCATGTCCTACGAAGAGAAGACGGTCCTGGCCATATTCGGTTTCGTCGGGGCAATGTGGATGACGATCGGGTTCCTCCCCGAGGAATGGGGGATTCCACTCACCGACACGACGGTCTCCATGATCGGTGCCACGGCCATGTTCCTGCTGCGCGCGAGAGCAACCGATGAGGAGGGAAAGCGCGGCGGAATCCTGGTGTGGAAAGACATGCAGGCTCTTCCCTGGGGCATCCTGCTGCTGTTCGGCGGCGGGCTCTCTCTGGCCGCGGCCTTCGACGACTCCGACCTCACCCCGTGGTTCGGTGAGATCCTCGGCGGACTCGACGTCTTGCCCTATGTCATCATCATCGTCGTGCTCGGAGCGATCGTGCTGTTCATGACGGAGATCATGTCGAACACCGCCGTGTCCAACATGCTCATCCCCGTCAGCGTCGGGCTGGCGCTGGGCATGGGAGTCGACCCGTTCGCCATCATGGCCCTCGTCGCTCTGACCTCGAGCTGCGCCTTTATGCTGCCGATCTCCACCCCGCCGAACGCGGCTGTCTTCTCCTCCGAGTACCTGGAGATGAACGACATGGTGAAGGCCGGGTTCTGGATGAACATCATCGCGCTCACCCTGATCTCGATCTTCATCCTGGTATGGCAGCCGGTCGTTCTCGCCAGCGGTGTGTGACGGGTGGTGTGTGACGGGCGCCGAGGGAAATCCTGGAATCCGAGTCTGAGCTGGCGGGGGCCTAGTTGTCCTCGCTCAGTTCCGCGCGGACTTCCTCGAGTCGGGTCCGGGCGCCGTCGAGCCAGCGTTCGCACCGATCAGCCAGGGCTTCTCCACGCTGCCACAGGGCCAGTGACTCCTCGAGGGGAGCGCCGCCGGTCTCAAGCTTGGTGACCACCGAGACAAGCTCCTCGCGGGCGCGCTCGTAGCTCATGGACTCGATGTCCTGGGTCTGCGCCGTGCTGAACTCTGCTGAGACCGGCTGGCTTGTTTCCCCGGTCGCTGTTTCTTGAGTTGCGGTGTTCTGGTGTGCGCCGTCGTTGATCACTGAGCTGCCTCTCGGTTCTGAACCTGGTCGTCCTGGGAAGCCTTATGCTCCCGGGCGGCCGTCTTGTCTTGGGGGTAGATCTCCTCGGCGCGGGCGGTGAGCTCACCCGAGGCGACCATGATGCTGAGGTGGTCACCGCTGGAAATGGTGCCCGCGTCACGCAGGACCTCCCAGCCGGCACTGTGCTGAGCCTGGACTACGGCATAACCACGGTCAAGGGTGGACTGCGGCGAGAGGGAACGCACCCGGGCGCGGGTCTGTGCCACCCAGTCCGAATCCCGTCGCATGGCGGTCTCCATGCCCAGAAGTGCGCGCCTGCGGAGGTTCTTCAGCTCCTCGGCGCGTCCGGTGATCATGTCCTGCGGGGAGGCGAGCACGGGCCGGGACCGCAGTGCTGCGAGCCATTCGGTTTCACGGCGGATGAGCCGCTCCACCCCTGCGGACATGCGTTCTCTGGCGTAGCTGAGGCTTTCGCGTTCAAGCCCCTCATCCACCACCAGCAGCTTCGCGGCACCTGTGGGTGTGGAGGCCCGCATATCGGCGACCTCGTCGAGCAGCGGCCGGTCGGCCTCATGTCCGATCGCGGAGACCACTGGGGTCTGCGCTGCGGCGACCGCGCGGATGAGCCGTTCGTCGGAGAAGGGGAGCACCACTTCCTCCAGCGCGCCACCGCCGCGAGCAATGACGATGACCTCCACTCTCGGGTCTGCGTCGAGCTCGGCCAGGGCGGCGGCAACCTCCTGGGGTGCGCTGGGGCCCTGTGTGGCGACCTCGCGGATCTCGAACTGCGCTGCCGCCCAGCGGGCGTGGGTGTTGCGCAGGATGTCCTTCTTCGCATCGGAATTCCGGCCCGTGATGAGCCCGATCCGCTGCGGCAGCACCGGCAGCTGCTTCTTCAACTCGAGGCGGAAGAGTCCCTCCGCGGCAAGGCGCTGCTTGAGCTGTTCGATTCGTGCTAGCAGGTCACCGAGTCCCACCGGTTTCATCTGCTGGGCGATAAGCGAGAGCCGGCCAGACTTCTCGTAGAGGTTCGGCTTCACCAGCGCGACGACGCGGGAGCCGGGCTGAACTGTGCCGTCGAGTGACCCGGCCAATGCCCGCCAGGCGACGGTGGAGAAGGAGACTTCTTGTTCCAAGTCCCGCAGCGTCATCCACGCATTGCCGTTGCGCAGGTTGAACTCCACGAGCTGGCCCTCGACCCAGGTGGGCGGTGCCGCTTCGATATGGGCCTTGAGCTTGCCCGAATAGATGCTCAACGGCCAAGGAGTGTCCGCCGAGGTGTCCTGCGCCTGTGCCGGCTGGCTCATGCATTGCTCCTGCTCATCAAGGAAGTCTGGCCCATCGACGGTCTCCTGAGGAAGGTTCGCTATGGTGCTTACAGCCTATGCCACCTGCCGGACACCCCCGAAGGAGTTATCCACATGCGCCAGGTCCTCAGTGTGATCTCGCTGCTGCTGGCAGCTGTGCTGGGAGCCTCGGCTCTGGCCGGTTTCCAGATCAACCAGCTGCTGCGTGATGAGGAGCCCATCCGGGAGATCGCCGGAGATCTGCCGCAGCAGGATGCGTTCAGCGAGATCCTCGCAGAGACCCTGCTCACGCGCATGGAGACTGAGCTGCCCAGTGCGATCACCAGTCTGCTCGGTGACCAAGCAGACTCGGCCGTGGATTCACTCGTCGCCTCTATGTTGGACAACGAGGAGATCGACCCGGCATGGGATGAGACGCTTCAGGGGACCCGCGCCGACTACACCTCCCAGTTGGAGACCATGTTTGACCAGGGGACCACCGGAGACGCCAGCGACCTGGACCTCGCGGTGGATCTGAGCCCGATGGCGGAGGCGATGACAGGTCCGCTGCGTGAAGGTCTCGATTCTGCACTGGGCTGGCTTCCCTTCGTTGATACCTCGAGCTTTGAGTTTCTGGCCCCCGAAGTGGTCGTCGACATCGAGGCCACGACCCAGGAGGGCGCGGACCCCTATACCTGGGCGCTGCTGGCGGAGGTGAGTCAGCACTGGCTCGTCATCGCCGTCATTGCCGGGGTGCTGGTGATCGTGGGCCTGTTGTTGGGGCCTGGACGCAGCAGGTGGGTGGCGCTCACCCTGGGCGCCCTGCTGGCTGCCGCGCTGGGAGTCTGGATCGCGCTCACCGTGGCGTCTCCGGAGTTCGGCCAGCTGCCCGATGAATCCACACAGGCGCTGGTGACTCACGTGCAGGAGCGCTTCACCGAGTGGGCGCAACCGGCATGGTGGGTCTTCAGCGGTGCGGCGGGCGCCGCCGTCGTCGTCGGCCTGCTGGGCAGTGTGGCCGCACGCAGCAGCAGACATGTGACGAAACCTTCCGCCACGGTGTGACGCAAGGTTAGGCCACGGTGTGACGGGGAGAAGCACCCGCCGGTAGACTCTTGGCATGACTTCTACCGCTACCGCCCCCGACGCTCCGGCACGGCGACAGCACATCGCTGTCCCCATGCCGATGGTGCCGCGGAGGCGCCGCAGCCCTGAGGAAGTGGCAGCGGAGTCCAGCTTCAGCGGTCCGCGCAAGGTGCTGCTGGCAGCACCGCGCGGCTACTGCGCCGGAGTGGACCGCGCCGTGGTCGCCGTCGAGAAGGCCCTGGATACCTACGGGGCCCCGGTCTACGTGCGCAAGGAGATCGTGCACAACCGCCATGTGGTGGAGACGCTGCAGGAAAAGGGCGTCATCTTCGTGGAAGAAGCAGACGAAGTGCCCGAGGGCGCGTTTTTGGTCTTCTCCGCTCACGGAGTCTCTCCCGCGGTCAAGGATCTGGCCGAGAGTCGCAATCTGCAGACCATCGACGCCACATGCCCCCTGGTGACCAAGGTTCACCGCGAGGCCGTGCGTTTCGCGCGCGATGACTTCGAGATCCTGCTGATCGGGCATGAAGGCCACGAAGAGGTCGAGGGGACCTACGGCGAGGCGCCGGATAACACCACGATCGTCAACGGCCCCTGGGAGGTCGACGATCTCCAGGTCAGGAATCCGGACCAGCTGATCTGGCTCTCGCAGACCACGCTCTCGGTGGACGAGACCATGGAGACCGTGCAGAAGCTGCGCGAGCGTTTCCCGAAGCTGCAGGATCCGCCCTCAGACGACATCTGCTACGCCACCTCCAACCGGCAGGCCGCGATCAAGAAGGTCGCCCCGCAGTCGGATCTGGTGATCGTGGTGGGCTCGGAGAACTCGTCGAACTCCGTGCGGCTCAAAGAGGTCGCGAAGGAATACGGCGCCGCCCGCGCCGAACGAGTCGACTATGCCAACCAGGTGGACGAAGCCTGGTTCAAGGACGCTGCGACCATCGGTGTCACCTCCGGCGCCTCCGTGCCCGAGGTGCTGGTCGATGACGTGCTGCGCCTGCTGGCGGAGTACGGCTATGGCGAGGTCGAAGAGGTCGTCACCGCAGAAGAGGACATCGTGTTCTCGCTGCCCAAGGAGATCCGCAAGGCGCTGACCCAGGCCGGACATGAAGATGTCGGCATCGGCGGGCGCAAGCGCAATCCCTGCTCCACCTCCTGAGCCAGCCTGCGGGTCTGGGGTCGAGTCAGCGCCACGAGTCCGGTCCTCTGTCCGACTCAGTGGACCGGTGGACCGGCCATGACCTGGGCTGACATACGATGAAGCCATGACGGTGCTGGGCATGACGGCGGTGATCGCCGCCGCGGTATTGGTCGGTGCCATCCTGCAACGGGTCTCCGGGACCGGCGTCGGCCTCGTGGTCGCTCCGGTCCTCTCCATTCTGCTGGGCCCCGCATTTGGCGTGCTGGTCACCAATATGACCACCTTCGTCTCGGGGTTCCTGATCATGATCGCGGTCTGGTCCCACGTCAATTGGCGGCGCTTCTGGCTGATCATGCCTGCCTCCATCCTGGGAGCGATCCCAGGAGCCTGGGTGGTGGGTCAACTCAGCGCCGGCTGGCTCTCCATCATCGTCGGATCAATCGTGGTCTTCGCCCTGGTCGTGACCTACGCGCTCCCACGGCTTCCGCATCTGCCGGGCCGCGGCACAGAGTTCTTCGCCGGAGTCCTGGGCGGATTCTTCAACACCACATCAGGGGTGGCGGGTCCGGTCATGGTGATCTACTCCCGGCTGTCCCGGTGGGATCAGCGAAGTTTCGCGGCCACGCTGCAACCGATCTTCATGACCATGGGTGCGGTCTCGGTGCTCATGAAGCTGCTCCTGGGGTCCGTGGACATCGACGGCCACGCAGGGCCACCGCTTCCATGGCTCTTCCCGGTGATCGTGGTGACGGTGATCCTCGGAATTCTCCTGGGCACCCAGCTGGCCAAGAAAGTCTCCATCACGACGGCGCGCGCGATGGCCATGACGCTTGCGGGTCTCGGCGGTGCAGGTGCCATCATCCGGGGCAGCATCGAAGTGCTGGCGTGACGAGGATGGACTTATGACGCAGGTGAGCTCGTGACCCAGGTGTTCCCATGACCCAGCACAGCGCACACAGCCGGCGACTGTTGATCGCACTGTTCTTCATCGGCGTCGCCACCTTCGCCCAGCTGTATTCACCGCAGGGGCTGCTCCCACTCATCGCCGCAGAGCAGGAGATATCTGCTGATCAGGCAGCGCTGATGATCTCGGCAGCCACTCTGGGTCTGGCCCTGGGGGTCATTCCCTGGTCCTATATCGGAGACGCTGTCGGGCGTAAGAAGGCCATGGTGTGGGCGATCAGTCTCGCCTGTCTCTTCGGTGGACTCGCCATCCTGATGCCCGTGGTCTCCGCGGAGCTGGGTTTTGAGCTCGCGCTGCTCATGCGCTTGATCGAAGGGTTCATGCTCGGCGGGGTTCCAGCCCTTGCCGTGGCCTATCTCAATGAAGAGGTCAGCCCGAAGATCGCGGTGGCCGCAGCGGGAACCTATATCTCCGGCACCTCACTGGGTGGGCTCATCGGGCGCATCGTGGCGGCGCCGGTGGGGGAGCAGTTGGGTTGGAAGGTCGGGATGCTCACCGTCACGGTGATCGCGGCGGTCTGTGTGATCGTCTTCCTGCGGTTGGCACCTGTGGCGCAGAACTTCACCCCCCGCCGGGTCAAACCGCGAGAGGTGCTCCCAGCCCTGACCGGGAACCTGCGCTCACCGCTGCTCTGGACGCTGTACCTGCAGGGCTTCCTCACTATGGGTGGCTTCGTGGCCATGTATAACTTCCTCGGATTCCACCTGGCAGGGCCACCCTTCTCCATCCCGCTGTGGATCGCCTCCTTCGTCTTCCTGGCTTATCTTGCCGGAACCTGGTCCTCGCCCAGGGCAGGACGGCTGGCGGCGAAGTACTCGCGCAAACCGGTCCTGCTGGCCGGCAACCTCATCATGATTCTCGGTGTTGCGCTGACACTGATCCCACATCTGATCTTCATCATCTTGGGCACCGTGGTGCTCACCGCAGGGTTCTTCGCCGCGCATGCGGTGGCCTCCGGGTGGGTGGGTGCCGCTGCCACGGCCGGCCGGGCCCAGTCGGCCTCGCTGTACAACCTGGGGTACTACGGTGGGTCCTCGATCTTCGGATTCCTGGGCGGAACGGCGCTGCATCTGGCGGGCTGGTCCGGCACCGTGGTGATGGTCTTGGCGCTTGCGGGGCTGGCGACCGTCCTGGCCGCCGTCGTGCTGCCCAAAGATTGATGTCTTGCAGTGGGGACCTGCCTTACCGTTCCAGCGAGCAGCGTTGATCCAGCTCAGAATGACGGCTCAGAATGACAGCGAAGAGACTGTTCGCGTAGAATTTGTGCGCCCTGTCACGAGATAGCGCACACACAGATACCTCACTAGCAGGAGTACCGGCAATGACGCCTCCGCGTTCCCGTGTTTCAGGTGACCACCTGAAGAAATATGACCCCCGAACACAGTCGGAGGCGGAGGCCGAAGAGCTCTCCGTCGGCGCCCGCGCCGAAGGCCTCGACCGCCCCGCGCTGATGCGACGGATGATCGGCCTGATCGGCGGCGTGGTTCTAGCACTTCTGGTCTACCTGGTGATGCCAGGGGACATGGAAGTCTGGCCCCGACTCACCGCTGCCACCGCAGTGCTGATGGCCATCTGGTGGATGACCGAGGCCATTCCGATCCCCGCCACGGCACTGCTGCCACTGATCATCTTCCCGCTGCTGGTCCCTGCAGGAGACTTCGGCAGCGCCGAGGAAGCTGTGGGCGGCGTATCGGTCGATGATGTCGGCGCCAGCTATGGCAACAACATCATCTTCTTGTTCATGGGTGGCTTCATGCTTGCCCTGGCTATGCAGCGCTGGAATCTGCACCGCCGGATCGCACTGATGACGCTGCGAGCCATGGGCTCCAAGCCGGTGAACCTGATCGCCGGCTTCATGATCGCCACCGGATTCCTCTCCATGTGGGTCTCCAATACCGCGACCGCCGTCATGATGCTGCCCATCGGTGTCTCCGTGCTGATGCTGGTCAACAAGATCATGAAGTGTGAAGACCCCGCCACTGCCAAGCAGGCGGATGATGATGAGACCAATAATGCGCTGAAGTCCAACTTCGGCACCGCACTGATGCTCGGCATCGCCTACGCGGCCTCCATCGGATCGCTGGGCACCATCATCGGCACCCCGCCGAATGCGCTGCTGGTGGGTCATATGGCAGAAACTCACGATCTCACCATCGGCTTCGGCCAGTGGATGCTGGTCGGCGTCCCGGTCTCGATCATCATGCTCGTCATCGCCTGGGTGCTGCTCACCAGAGTGCTCTTCAAGCCCGAGATCGACGATATCCCCGGTGGCGGTGACCTCATCCGCGGCGAGCTGCGCAAGCTCGGGCCGATGTCCTCCGCTGAGATCCGCGTGCTGATCATCTTCGTCCTCGCGGCACTCTCCTGGGTCTTCATCCCGCTGATCTCCACGAACCTGCTCGGCATGGAAGATCCGTTCATCTCAGATGCCGGCATCGCCATGGTCGTTGGTCTGCTGCTCTTCCTGCTTCCCGGTGGAGCAGCCAAGGGTGTGCGCCTGCTCGATTGGGAATATGCCGCAAAGCTTCCCTGGGGCGTGCTCCTGCTCTTCGGCGGCGGCTTGGCACTCTCGGCGCAGTTCAGCTCCTCGGGCCTGTCCACCTGGCTCGGCACGCAGGTCGAAGGTCTCGCCGGCATTCCGGTCTGGGTCCTGGTCCTGGTCGCCGCCGGCGGCATCCTGCTGCTGACCGAGATGACTTCGAACACCGCCACCGCGGCCACCTTCCTTCCGGTGGCCTCAGGCGTAGCCATGGGCACCGGTGTGGATCCGCTGATCCTTGCCGCACCCGTCGCGCTGGCAGCCACCTGTGCCTTCATGCTTCCGGTGGCGACCCCACCGAATGCCATCGCCTATGGTTCCGGCTACGTGACCATCGGTCAGATGATCAAGGGCGGTATCTGGCTCAACGTGGCCGGCGTCGTGATCATCACGGCAGTGTCCATGACGCTGCTGGTGTGGGTCTTCGGCCTCACGCTCTAAACACGCGCGAAAACGAAGGGGGCAGCAGCCGCATCTCGCGGCTGCTGCCCCCTTTGATGTCTGCGGGGCTTTTGTCTCTACGGCCCCTGTGTCCGCTCCGCCTCGAGCCGTGGCCCCAGCGCATTGACCTCCGTGGTCACTGCCGTGGCGCTCAGCGTCTCACCGAGGTCCTCCAGCAGACCCTCGGCGGACTCGGCAGAGGGCTCGCCGACCTCCAGGCGGCTCATGGCCTCCACCTTGGGCAGCACCTGCCGTTCGATATTTCCGATCAGCCCGTTATACGCGGTGACCGCCTGACGCAGCCGATCACCGGTGCGCGCGAGGTGCTCACTCATCTTGGCCAACCGACGGTAGAGGTCACGGGAGTGATCCACCACCTCGCGGATGTTCTGCGCCAGCCGCTCCTGCCTCCATGCTGCGGAGACTGCCTTCAGCGAGGCGAGCAGCGAGGCGGGCGACACCAGGGTGACTCCCTTGGAGAGCGCATCATCGAGCAGCATGGGATCCGCCTCCATGGCGGCCGAGAGCAGGGATTCGGCCGGAACGAAGCAGAAGACCACATCGGGGGAGAGGTCCACGGCTTCCCAGTAGCGCTTCTTGGCAAGCTCGTCGACCCGTGAGCGCAGCGCCTTGGCCTGCAGCGCCGGATCCGTGGGGTTCAGCGGGGCTTTGGCGTCTAACACCAACTGGCGGCCACCAGGCAAATGCACGACCATGTCTGGGATCAGCAGCTGCCCCTCAGAGCCGCGGCCGCTGTACTGCTCGGTGAAGTCCACATGCGGGATCATCCCGGCGGCCTCCACCACGCGGCGCAGCTGCACCTCACCCCAGTGACCACGCGCGGAGTTTGAATGCAGACTCCCCAGCAGCGCCTGCGTGGACTCGATGATCCGGGCATCGGTCTCCGCCGCCGAAGCCAGCTGCTGGCTCAGCCTAGAATGCTGCGCGGCCCGCTCGGTCTCGAGCTCCTGGACTCGGCGCTGCATCTCGGTGACGCCCTGCCGCACCGGATGCAGCATCTCCACCAGGGTCTCGCGCTCCCGCGCCGCCTCCGCGTCTTCATCCCGACGGCGTTCCAGCTCCCACAGCCGTCCTTCTGCGGTGGCGAGCTGCTGCTGAGTCCCGGTGAGGTCGGTCTGCGTCTCGTTCAAAGATGCCTGTGAGACCTGAAGCTGTTCACGCAGCGTGCCGGCGTCATCGGTGCCGCGTCGCAGCAGATAGAGCACGACCAATGTGCCGAGCACGCCAAGGAGAATTCCGCTGAAAAGGTACACGAGGGTCATGGCCACCAGCATGCCACCGGGCACTGACATAGTGTTGCTGCAGACCGCGCGCGCCAGATTCCTTGCCGCGAGACCCTCTCCTCGGAGACACCCAAAGGAGCTTCTATGATTCGAATCCTGCTCGTCCGTCACGGTGAGACCGACTGGAACAAGACCCACCGACTCCAGGGACATTCCGATATCCCGCTGGCCGAATCAGGAGAGCTGCAGGCACGCACCACAGGAGCCTTCGTCCGTGCGCAGAATCCTGCGCAGGCCTATGTCTCCAGCCTGATCCGCACCCAGCAGACCTTCGCCCAGTTCGGCCTGGAGCTGGAGCCCACCGTCTGGGATGAGCTGCGCGAGCAGAACCTGGGGGAGTGGGAAGGCGCATTCGCCGCCGAGATCCGCGACGCCGAGCCGGAGAACTTCGAGGGCTGGCGCGCGGGAAGCTATACCCCCGCGGACGGTGAGACCCATGAGGCGCTGCAGGCCCGCATGACCGGCGCCTTCAGCGACATTGTCCGGGGGACCGCGCAGATCGCTCCCACTCCCTCAGCCGACCTGGGCTTCGAGGTGCGCACCGCCGTCGTCGTCTCCCATGGTGCTGCCCTGCGGGTGCTCTTCGAGGGACTCGGACTGCTGGATCGGAGCCAGTTCATCCCGCTGACCCCCGCTGCAGTCACGGTCATCGATATCCCGCTGACCTCGGGTTCGGTGTCCTCCTCGCTGCCCAATTCCGGGCTGGATGAGGAGCACGACGACGACGCCGAGGCCCGCGCGATCGCAGCGCTGACTGACGCGGAGATCGCCGACCACGCGCGGCTGCGTCTGATCAACCTCTCCCCGGAGCTGCTGAACCCCGGGCTGCCCACGCCCGCCATCTGAGCAGCGCGAGCGGAGCATCCGCGCCAGAAACACATCGAGTGGTCGATTTTAGGGATTATCCGGCGGGAAAAGGCCGGGAATTTCCCGAAAATCGACCACTCGATATAGGAGCGGCTGGAGCGCACAAGATCTAGGCGTTGGCCGCCTTGATCAGATCCGCGCAGCGCTCACCGATCATCATGGTGGTGATGTTCGGGTTGACCGTGGTCAGCTCCGGCATGACCGAGGCATCGGCCACGCGCAGGCCCTGCACGCCCTTGACGCGCAGCTGCGAGTCCACCGGTGACATCGCATCGTCATCGGCGCCCATCCGCACGGAACCGGCCGGGTGATAGACCGTGTTGTGTGTGCGGCTCACATAGTCCGCCAGGTCCTCATCACTCTGCGTGTCCTTGCCGGGGAAGAGCTCCTGTCCCGCCCATTCGGCCATGGCCGGCTGCGCGGCGATCTGGCGGGCGAGCTTGATGCCTTCCACCGCCACCCGCATGTCATGGCCCTCGGGATCGGTGAAGTAGCGCGGATCCACCTTGGGCTTGTCCCGGTAGTCCTTCGAGCGCAGCCGCACGGTGCCGCGCGACTTAGCATGCGTGACATTCGGGGTCAGGCAGAAGGTGTTGTCCGCGGTGGGGTAGCCCTGCCGCAGGGTGTGCATATCGAAGGGCACCGAACCGTAGTGCATCATCAGGTCCGGCCGGTCCAGGCCCTCTTGGGTCGTCGAGAAGATCCCGATCTCCCACCACTGGTAGGAGTCCTCCACCATGGGCTGCTTGGCCTCCCAGGCGATGACGGCCTCGGGGTGATCCTGCAGGTGCTCGCCCACGCCGGGGGAGTCCACGCGGGCCTCGATGCCGAACTCTGCCAGGTGCTGCGCCGGGCCGATCCCGGAGAGCATCAGCAGCTTCGGGGAATCGATCGCTCCCGCTGAGAGCACGATCTCCTTGGCTGCGCTGATTCGGTGGGCCCGGCCGAAGGCGTTGTTGACGGCGTCCACGCCCACGGCGCGGTCACCCTCAAAGATGATCTCCCGGACCCAGGTATCGGTGAGCACGCTGAGGTTCGGGCGCTCCAAGATCGGGTGCAGGTAGGACACCGAGGAGGATGCCCTGGTGCCGTCCTCCTGCCGGTTGACCTGGAAGAAGTTCGCACCCTTGAGCACGGTCTCTCCGGTGTTGAAGGCCACCCGTGGGATGCCCTGTTCCTCGCAGGCATCCAGCAGTGCCACGCCACAGGGGTCCCGCGGCGGGATGGTCATCAGGTTCACCGGACCGCTGCGGCCGTGGTGATCACCAGGGGCGTCATTGGTCTCCAGGCGCTTGAACAGCGGGTAGGTGTTCTCGGCGTTCCAGCCGGTGGCACCCTTGGCTTCCCATTCGTCCATGTCCTCGCGCAGCGCCCAGAAGGCGATGCAGGAGTTATGCGAGGAACAGCCACCCAGCACCTTGGCGCGGGCGTGGCGCATGAAGGAGTTGCCGTTCTCCTGCTCCTCGATGGGGTAGTCCCAGTCGAATCCGGATTCCAGCAGCTCCATCCAGCGGTTGAGCTGGAGGATCTCTGGTTTATCGGCATCGGTGGGACCCGCCTCCAGCAGGGCCACCGTGACATTGGGATCTTCGGACAGACGGGCAGCGACGGCGGCGCCGCCTGAGCCGCCACCGACCACCACGTAATCGAAACTCATGTTCTCCACGGGATCTCCTTATTTCTCCGGCATGCTGAACCAGCCGGTGACAGCGGGCTCAGTGTTCTCGTAGATGTGCTTGGCCTCGCGGTATTCGTCCAGACCCATATGACCAAGCTCGCGGCCCACTCCGGACTGCTTGAATCCGCCCCACTCTGCCTGCGGCAGGTAGGGGTGGTAATCGTTGATCCAGATGGTGCCGTGGCGCAGACGCGAGGACACGCGGTGAGCGGTGCCGCGGTCTGAGGTCCACACGGCTCCGGCCAGGCCGTAGATGGTGTCGTTCGCCGTCTCGATGGCCTCGGCCTCGGTGGTGAAGGTCTCCACGGTGATGACGGGGCCGAAGCCCTCCTCCACCACCACGGACATGCCGCGCTTGACGTCGTCGAGCACTGTGGGGGCGTAGAAGTACCCGTTGCGGTGCTCCTCGCCGCCGAAGTGGTGACCGGTGCGCAGCGTGGCACCCTCTTCGATCCCGCGCTGGGTGTAGTCATAGACCTTCTGCCGGTGCTCCGCAGAGATCAGCGGACCGGTCTCAGCGGCTTCCTCGAAGGGTCCACCCATGCGGATGTTCTCGGCACGGCGGACCAGTTCGGTGACGAACTTCTCCTTGATGGATTCCTCGATAATCAACCGAGTGCCTGCCGAGCAGACCAGACCGGAGTCCACGAAGCCGGCATTGAGCGCATTGTCCACCGCGGCGTCGAAATCGGCGTCGGCGAAGACCACGTTGGGGTTCTTGCCACCGAGCTCCAGCGCGACCTTCTTGACCGTCTCGGCGGCCGTCGCGGCGATCTTGCGACCGGTGATCAGACCACCGGTGAAGGAGACCATGTCCACATCGGCGTGTGAGGACAGCGGCGCTCCGGCGGTGGCACCGGCACCGGTGATCAGGTTCGCGACACCAGCGGGCAGGCCCAGGGACTGGTAGACGTCCATGATCAGCATGCCGGTGTGCGGGGTCAGCTCGGCGGGCTTGAGGATGAAGCTGTTGCCCGCGGCCAGGGCCGGTGCCATCTTCCAGGCCGCCTGCAGCAGCGGGTAGTTCCATGGGGTGATCATCCCGACGACGCCGACTGGCTCATAGACGACCCGGGAGATCACGGTGGGATCCCCGGCGTCGACCAGGCGGCCAGACTCGGCATCGGCGAGCTTCCCGAAGTGCCGGTAGCAGGCGATGATGTCGTCCATATCGATCTGCGCCTCGACGAAGCGCTTACCGGTGTCCAGCGCCTCGGCCCGGGCGAACTCGTCCTTGCGCGCCTCGATGGCGTCCGCCACCGCGGTGACAAAGACGCCACGCTCGACGGCGGGGGTATCGACCCACACCCGGGAGTCGAAGGCCTTCCGTGCCGCAGCAATGGCGGCGAGGGTATCGGCCTCGCCGGCTTCGGAGACCACACCGACTTCGGAGCCGTCGGCTGGGCAATTGATCGTGCGCGTGTCACCGGACTGGGCGGGAACCCATTCTCCGTTGATGAACAGCGTTGAGACCTGCTCTGCTGTGCTCATTAGTGCTCCTTAGCTTCCGTGCGTACGGTCATGATCCCAATCGTCCGGGATGTTGCTGTCGGTGTGCAGTGAGGCGGACTGTCCACCCTCCTCGCTCATGGTCAGGAATGCCAGGTGGCGCTCATAGGAGTCCAGCACATCAGCGATGACCTGTTCACGGGTGTAGCCCATGAGGTCATGGCCTTCCGAACCGGTGGCGGAGAACGTCTCCACACGGTAGTAGGTCTCCTCGGTGGGACGCATGCTGCGCGCGAAGCTCGGCACCGAATACGCGACTGGGTAGACCTGGTACTTGAACTCGGTCTGCTCGCCGAAGTAGACATGCAGGTCGATGTGCGGGATCTGCGTCTCTGGGACCATGCCGCGGTCACAGCTGACCTCGGCGCCCTGTTCGCGCAGCTCCGCGGCGACGTCCTCGACGGCAGGTGCGGCCACGGTCTGGATGAACTCACTGGCCTGCTTCTCCGAGGGGAAGTGCATGCCGCGGGCAAGACGACGGCGCCAGCTGACGTTTCCGCGCTCGCCGGGTTCGCGGCTGCGCTCCGAGACCATCCAGGGGAGGGTGGCCTCGCGGGAGTCGCGGTTATAGCGCTCCATGCGCAAGGCACGCCAGACACCGATCATGAGTAGATACATCACCACCGAGAAGGGCAGGCCGATGATCACGGTGGCCATCTGGAGGGTGTAGACCCCATCGAGCATCAGCACCGCGAGGGTGAGTGCACCGGTTGCCAGGGCCCAGAAGACGCGGAGCCATGGGGCGCCGTCGTCGGAGTGGCTCAGCGACTTGGAGGTGAAGTTCGCCATCACCAGGGCGCCGGAGTCAGCGGAGGTGATGTAGAACAGCAGTCCGGTGATGACCGAGAGGCCGATGGTGAAGGTTGCTCCCGGGTACTGCTCCAGGAGCAGGTAGTAGCTGGACTCGGGGCTCTCCACGGCGGCGGTGATGAACTCGGTGTTGCCCTGGAGGAACTCCCAGATCGCGCCGTTGCCGAAGATCGAGATCCACAGCAGGATGAAGCCGAAGGGGATGATCAGGGTGCCGGTGACGAACTGGCGCAGCGTGCGTCCGCGGGAGATGCGGGCGAGGAAGAGGCCGACGAAAGGCGCCCAGGCGATCCACCATGCCCAGAAGAACAGCGTCCACCACTCCAGCCACTGACCCTCTGGCGGGTCATAGGCGAAGGTGTCCAGCAGCATGGAGGGGAAGAATGCGGCGAAGTCGCCGACGTTCTTGACCAGGCCGTTGAGCAGGAAGGTGGTCTCTCCAGCGATCAGCACATACAGCATCAAGACCACGGCGAAGATGACGTTGAGCTCAGCCAGACGGCGAATGCCCTTATCGACCCCGGAGACGGAAGAGAAGATGGTCACGATGACGGCGAGGACAATGAGGCCGATCTGTGCGCCGGTGCCCTGTGGGATGCCGAAGAGCCATTCCAGGCCGTAGTTCAGGAAGACCACGCCGATGCCGAGGCTGGTGGCGATGCCGAAGATGGTGCCGATGACGGCGGCGATCTCGATTCCGTCACCGGTGGCGCCCTGGGCGCGCTTGCCGATGATCGGGTACAGCGCGCTGCGGATGCTCAGCGGCAGGTGGTAGCGGTAGGCGAAGAGACCGAAGGCCATGCCCATGAGGGCATACATGGCCCAACCGGGGATGCCGTAGTGGAACAGCGTCCAGAGGACTGCCATCTCGGTGGCTTCGGCGGATCCTGCTTCATTGCCAGGAGCCGTGGTGAGGTTCGTGGCGGGTCCGGAGATGGCGAAGAACATCAGGTCCACACCGATGCCGGCGGCGAAGAGCATTGCCGTCCAGGTGAAGAGGTTGTACTTCGGGGTGGAGTGATCTGGGCCCATCTTGGTGCGTCCCACGCGGGAGAAGGCCACGATCAGGACGAAGACCACGACGATGCCGGCGGTCAGGATGTAATACCAACCCAGGTTCGCACCGATCCAGAGGAAGACGGATTCAAGGGTGGTGTAGGCGGTATCTGGTGCAAGCCAGGCCCACAGTGTGAAGGCAATGATGATCACCGCGGAGCCGATGAAGACCGGCAGATTTACTTTCGAGCGCGCAGGAGTACTGCTTGAGCCATCCCCCTGGACACGGCTCGGGACGTCACTGGGGACGTCTTGGGTGGCCGATGCCATGAAATTATGTTCCTTCCGGTGCTGTGACAGTTCGCTTGTGTATAAGTAGGTACGAGTGTTGAACCTCAGGCATCTTAGACACGGTTTTTCATGGTCCAGGACACAAAGACGTGCTAGGTGTGATCCGAATCTCGCAAATAAGCCGAGAATCGGTCCACATGATGAACGGATTCTCAGTCTATGTGCGTGTTCCGAGACCTGGTAGGCCCTCAGAGCCCCGAAAAGTCGCGGGAGGGCAGCTCTGCGCGGTAGGTTAGGTGACCGTGGCTTTGACTATCGGAATCGTGGGACTACCCAATGTGGGCAAGTCGACCCTGTTTAATGCGCTGACTCGTCAGTCGATCCTGGCGGCGAACTATCCGTTCGCCACCATCGAGCCGAATGTGGGTATCGTGAACCTGCCCGATTCGCGGCTCGATGCGCTGGCCAAGATCTTCGGCTCGGCGAAAATCCTCCCCGCCACGGTGTCCTTCGTGGACATCGCCGGGATCGTGAAGGGCGCCTCGGAGGGCGAAGGACTGGGCAACCAGTTCCTCGCGACAATCCGTGAGGCCCACGCGATCGCTCAGGTGGTCCGCGTGTTCGAGGATGAGAACGTCATCCACGTGGACGGCAAGGTGGATCCCACCTCCGACATGGAGACCATCAACACTGAGCTGATCCTGGCCGATCTCCAGACGATGGAGAACGCGATCCCGAAGCTGGAGAAGCAGGTCAAGGGCCGCAAGGCCGAACAGGCCACCTTGGATGCCTACCTGAAGGCGCAGAAGACGCTTGAGCGTGGGGATACGATCTTCAACTCCATCGCTTCAGACAAACTCGAGATGGAGCACCTTGGGCAGCTGAACCTGCTGACCGCCAAGCCCTTCATCTACGTGTTCAACGCCGATGAAGGCGTGCTGAACTCCGCCGACAAGCAGGCCGAACTTGCTGCCTTGGTGGCACCCGCGGATGCCGTGTTCCTCGATGCCAAGCTTGAAGCGGATCTGGTGGAGCTCTCCGAAGAGGAAGCTCGCGAGATGCTGGAGCTCAACGGTCAGGAAGAGTCCGGTATGGACCAGCTGGCCCGCGTCGGCTTCGCCACGCTCGGACTTCAGACCTACCTCACCGCCGGGCCCAAAGAGACCCGCGCCTGGACAGTCAATAAAGGAGCGACGGCGCCCGAGGCAGCCGGCGTGATTCACACCGATTTCCAGCGCGGCTTCATCAAGGCCGAGATCGTCTCCTTCGATGACCTGGTAGCTGCCGGGTCTATGGCTGATGCCAAGTCCGCAGGCAAGGTCCGGATCGAAGGCAAGGAATACATCATGAAGGACGGCGACGTGGTGGAGTTTAGGTTTAACGTCTAGTACGAGCTCCTGAGCACAGCACGCCCAGTGCCTCACTTCCGGCGTCAGGTGAGGGACGTGATTTCGTAGGTATGGCCTGCCTCGCGCAGCCGCTCAACCAGAACGTCACCGAGGGCGGTCGCCGGGGTCAGAGATCCTGAGGCCGGCGGCAGACTGTCGCCGTCGAGGGCCAGTGCCAGGGCCGTCTCCCCGGCCATCACGGCGGTGGCGGCGTATCCCGGATCGCCGGGCCCGGCTGCGATGGCACGATAGCGCCGGCCGCTCTCCGTGGAAGCCGTCACCTGGGAGTGGAACCAGCCTGAGCGCCGCGCGGCCTCGGTCGGGCCGGCACCGGGCGAGGGAAGGACACGGTCCAGTAATTTCCTCGTCAAGGGTAAAGCCAGTGCGGCTCCGAACAGACGAAGGCCAAGCGCCGTCGCCCCGGCGGTGACGGCGCCAGCAGGCCCTCGGCCGGTACCCATTACTTCGCCGTACTGCAGGGACCGACCGTAGGCCCAACCCTGGAGAGCATTGCTGCGACGTACGATCCGCGTATTCACCGACGCCATGAGGAAGGGCCCGACCCACTTGCCGTCATCCGAACGGCCGATCCACCCCAGATCAGGAGGTTGCCGGGTTGCGGGCTCCGCCGTCCGGTCTGGACTGAGGGAGTAGGGATCGCCCGCGAGCGATCGCAGCAGCGGGTCCGTCCGGATACCGTCGAGCTGCCCACGCATGGACTCTATGGTGCCGCCGCTGAAACCGCCCTTCGCCCGGGCGACGAGCTGCACCTCGGTGAGTCCGCCCGCGCCATCAGCCTGCGCGGCCTGGTGCAGGAGGAGCACCGCGAGGTCCGACGGGACGGAGTCATAGCCGCACGCATGCACGATCCGTGCACCAGTACTCCTCGCAAGGGCATCCCAACGGTCGATAGCTTCACGGACGAAGGACACTTCGCCCGTCAGGTCCCCGTAGTGGGTGCCGGCGCGGGCACACGCCTCGACGACCGACAGTCCGTACTCCGCGTAGGGCCCCACCGTGGTGAAGAGAACTCTGGTGCTCGCCGCCATAGCCGCGAGCGAGTCAGGGTGCCCCGTATCGGCCTCAATGATGCCCCAGTCATGAGCGGCGATGGGCAGTCTGGACCGTACAGCTTCGAGCTTTGCCCTCGACCTCCCCGCGAGTCCCACTCGCAGGTCCGGTGGAGCGTGGTGCGCAAGGTATCCAGCAATCAGTTCCCCGACAAAGCCAGTCGCACCAAAGAGGACGAGGTCGTGGTCGCGGGTTGGGGACTCCATGCCGGCAGTCTTCCACAGCAGAGGTTATCCGGTGACGCAACGTGGTGGAGTTTAGGTTTAACGTCTAGCTCGCTGAAGTTCGAGAAGGACTCAACGAATCGACTTGGGCCTCGCTGCCTGCCGCATCTGTTCTATGGTCTACCCATGACGAATCTTCAGGATGCAGTTGTTCTGGTAGTCGGTGCGACTGGCGGGCTCGGCTCGCGGATCGCCGATCTATTGGAGAGCCAAGGCGCCGTCGTTGTCCGGTCGTCGAAATCCGCTGGGCATGATCTGCGCGAACCCGCTGAGATTCGGGAGGTGCTGGATGCCGCGAACGCGGAGCACGGACGTCTCGACGGACTGGTAGTTGCGTCCGGGGTTGTCGCCTTCGGGGCAGCTTCGGAGCTTGAACCCGCCACCGTCTATGAACTCTTCGCTGTGAACACGACCAGTCCGATCCAGCTCATCACCCAGAGCCAGCCCTACCTCGCGGCATCGGCAAAGGACGGGCGGGAGCCCTTCGTGGTGACGCTGAGCGGCGTCGTCGCGGAGACACCGGTCGCCGGACTGGCAGCGTATTCGGCTTCGAAAGCCGGGCTCGCGGCGTTCGTCGTCGCAGCGGCGCGGGAGTACCGTCGCGCGGGCATCCGGCTTGTAGACGCTCGCCCTGGCCACACCGGGACTTCGCTCTCCGAGCACCCGATCGCAGGGTCGGCGCCACGGTTCGGAGAGCCGCTGGATCCAGACCAGGTTGCAGCGCGGATCATCACTGCCATCACCGAGCGCGAGAAGGATCTGCCCAGCACTGCGTTCTAGGCGCGGTCGTCAATGATGAGACTGACTATGCGGGCGGGTGTCGTTAGAACAGTGGCCAGGGAACAGCCGGCATCTCACCGGCGGGAGCGGGAAACTGCCCCGCGGAGCGCACGCTCTCGCAACGCGCAGCCAGCGCTGCGATTTCCTCGGCACTCAGCAGGTCCGCCAGGTCTCGGCCCAGGTCACCGTCGAGTCCCTCTGTGACCCGACCAACGCCGTCGAGTTCCTCGGCAGTCAGAGCGTCTCCGATCCATCCCCACAGCACCGTGCGCAGCTTGTGCTCGCGGTGGAAGGTGAGCCCGTGGTCCACCCCGTGTCGGTGGCCGTCCGTCATGGCAAGGATGTGATCGCCCTTGCGGTCGGCGTTGTTGACGACTAGGTCGAACACGGCCATTCGTCTCAGCTCGGGGGAGTCCTCGTGAATGAGGGTGACCATCTGTCCGTTCTCATCGCGTCCCTCAAGAACGTGTTTCCAACCTGACTCGGCCACCTCGTCTGAGGCAACCAGGTCGACGGCACTGTGCTCAGGGTCTTCCTCTTTCCAGAGCTGGACCATTCCTTCGCCCAAAGGGCCATCGCGCAACCAGGTCTGCGGGACCACGCCCCAGCCGAGAGTCTCTGAGACCAGGTAGGCAGCCACCTCACGCTGCGCGAGAGTCCCGTCGGGGAAGTCCCACAGCGGATTCTCCCCAGCCATCGGCTTATAGACAACGGTGATGTCGCCGATGGTGCCTAGAAATGTGGCGTTGGAAGCAGTCCTGATGCGACCGGTGAGCGTGAGCTCGGCGGTCACGAGGTCCGTCGCTGACATCAGTCCTCGGGAGGGGTGCAGGTATGCCCGTCGACGTCGATCGGGTAGCCGCAGAGCGGGCATGCCGGGCGTCCGGCGCCCACAATCTCCCGGGTGCGTTTGGCGAATGCGCGGGCGGTGCCTACTGGCATTCGCACCAGCAGCATCTGGTTCTCGTCGTCGCTGTCCCCAAGCGATCCGTCATCCTCGTCGGTTTCGGTGAGGGGGTAGGCCTCTACGACAACCTGGGCGGTGGTCGGGTCCCAACCCAGGCTCATGGCGCCGGCGCGGAAATACTCCTGGACCTCGTCGAGCTCGTCATTGTCGACAAGTTCTACCGGGGTATTTGAGGGAACGCTGAAGCGGTTGCCCTCCACACTCATGAGCTGGTCGAGGATTTCGTCGATCTTCTCCGCGAGCTGGGCCGACTGCTGCTTCTCAAGGGTGATGCTCACCAACTGGGAGCCTGAGCGCACCTGGAGGTAGAAGGTGCGGGCACCCGGCAGGCCAATGGTGCCGACGACGACCCGGTCAGGCCAGTCAAACTCGTGAACACGTGTAGGCATGTCTTTAGTCTAGGCGCATGTGGTTCAGAGCGCTTTGTGCCCGGCGCCTCCACCCACCGGCGCATCGCCCGATTGGATGCCCCTGGCTAGCCAGGAAAGATCACCCGCGTCGGTGTTGGTCGCGTGCACACTCGTCCGACCGGCGCCATAGCGCACGATCGATGCCGATGCTGGGCCCACGTTGATGCGCTGGAACAGGTCGAGGTGCACGCCGAATGCGTCGGCGAGTATCGACTTAATGATGTCTCCGTGACTCACTGCGACCCAGACGGCCTCGGGTCCATGCTCCGCTTCGATGGCTGCGTCGTGACGACGAATCGCTGCCACCGCCCGGGCCTGCATCCCGGCCATGGACTCCCCTTCGGGAAACACGACGGCGGACGGCTGTGACTGCACCAGCGGCCACAGATCTTCGGTCATGAGATCAGCGAGCTTGCGTCCCTGCCATTGGCCGTAATCACACTCGGTGAGATCGGGATCCGTTGGCGCGAAGAGCGCGCCTGTTTGACGATCGAGGATGTGCTGGGCGGTCTGCTGACAACGCTCTAGCGGGCTAGAGACGACCGCGGCTAGGGGTACTGCCGCGAGCCGTTCTCCCGTGAGAGCGGCCTGGTCGCGTCCGACCTCGTCCAAGTCGACGCCAGCCGTTCTGCCCGCCAGCACTCCGGTGGCATTTGCTGTGGTGCGGCCGTGCCGCACAAGAATAACTGTCGCCATGCAGCCAGCCTATCGATCTCGGTTCATGGGAAGGGGCGTAGGGCCTGTTTATGAGGCACACCGTGCGCAAAAAGAGGGAGCCCCAGATCGGCCAGCGTGAGGGGGACGCTGTATCGGCCGATCCGGGGCTCCCGAATCACTCGCACCTTGATGAGGTACTCCTCAATCTAGGGTGGCTCCTTGGACGGGAACTTGCAGGCTGCTGGGAAGTGCCTGAGAAAAGTCGAGCACGGGAACCCGTGGCAATCACCTCATGTCCCACAAGACCTAGGCGCTCAGGGCCGCATCCAATGCTGCGGTCACTTGCTGATATGTCGCCATGAGCGCAGGGACGTCGGTGGGGTCGATGAACGCTGGCGGAAGAGCGGTCACGCTGATCGTCACCGCTGTGCCGTCGTCACGGACTGCGTTGCGGGTCTGATAGCCGGGAAAATCCCCGCCGTGACCCCAGGCTGCCCGACCATCGCTCAGCGGATAGAACTGCAGCCCCAGCCCGTACCGTGTACCTGGCCAGAACGTTTCATCGGAGGGAACGGTCGTTGTCATCTGCTCAAGGGCAGCAGCGCTGGTGAGTTCACCGGCAAGTAGCGCCTGCATGAAGATGTTCAGCTCTGCGGGGGTCGAGACGATCTGGCCTGATCCCCAGGAGGATGACGGGTCGGTCTCTGTCCAGTCCTTAAGCCCTTCGTCACCTGCGTTGACGTGGTACCCACGCAGATGCGGCTGTGAGATGCCTCGTTCCCCTCCACCAGGCATGAACGTCTGTTCTAGCTGCAGGGGCTTGATGATCCGGTGAGTGACTTCCTGTTCAAGAAAGTTCCCTGTCACAGCCTCGATGAGCATTCCTAGCAGGAGGTAATTGGTGTTGCTATACGCCCACTGCTCACCCGGGGCGGATGTCACCGGCGACGTCAGCGCCAAAGCCAAGAGGTCCTGGGGTGGGGTGTGTTTGAAGAACGCTGCGTCATCGGCCAGAAGAGCGTGCACGTAGTCTGGCAGCCCGGAGGTGTGCTGAAGCAGCTGGCGTACGGTGATCGACTGGTTCAAACACTGCTGGTGGCGCACCAGCTCTGGCAGTGCCAGTTGGATGGGTCCGTCGAGTTCGACTTTGCCTTCGTCGATGAGCTGCATCACCACCGCTGCGGTGAACATCTTCGTGGCGCTTCCCATGCGGACCAGCTGGTCAGGCTCGGCTGCCTGCCCGGTTGAGAGATCCGCGATCCCGGCGGCCGAAGAGTGATGATCTCCAGTAGGTGACGTTTGTGTTCCCAGTGCGGCCGGGAAGCCGGCTTTCACCAGCTCGTCCAAACTGTCTTGGAGAGTGTGTCTCGACCGCCCCTCCGTTGCTGTCCGGGGTTGTGGGGAGGACTCCGCAGGCTTGGCATCACCAGGACGCGAGGACGTGTGGTGAGAGTCGGTGACGTGAGAGATGGCATCTCCTCGGTAAGTGTGCTGTTTTGGGCTTCTCGGAACGTCGCCTAAACCATGACGTGTGACGTCGTATTCCAGATAGGACGTGTTTGTGATGGAGCGAACTATTCTCAATGTGGGAATTTCTCCGGTATGCCAAGTCGCAGTTCGAAGTGTCTACAGCCAGGACCGCCTGCTCTCAGAACATTAGGCAGACCGCGCCCAAGAAGTGGAAGTTCCAGATCGGCCAGCGCGGAGGGGATGCCCGGCTGGCCCGTGGCCGAGCTGTAAGGGAGGGACGCGCGTACTATGACAGGCATGGAAAAATTCTTCGGACTTATTCGTAAAATCGGTTATCGGCGTGGACCTGGACGCGTCGTCGCAGGCATCGGGGGAAGCATCGCCGTAAAGTTCGGGCTCAACGTCTGGTTGGTCCGCTTGCTGATCTTCGTGTCTTTCTTGCTTCCAGTGCTGGGAGTCGGCGCGTATCTGTTGGTCTGGGTGCTGACCCCCTGGCAGGACGGAAGCATCCCGCTGGAGCGGGCCCTTGAAGGCCGACGCTAGACAGGCACTCCATCACGTCCCCACAGCGAGAGATCTTGGGGGGGTCAGGTTTATAAGGGGTGAATGATTCTTTGCACCCAGCCTGGGCCGGATGTACGAACGCGGAAGTGCACAAGAGGTCTCGTGCCCGTCTGTGACGCAGAAACCTTCCTAGTGGCGATCGGCCGGTGAGAGGCACTTTAGTGAAACGGCCTCCCGATAGGCATCCTGGGGTGGATTAGCGCGGGTCAGGTTTCGTAATCTCGTCGAAACGACCATGTCCCAGAAAGCCTTGGCGTTACATGACAATCGATTTTGAATCTTCTGTCGGTCAGCCCAGCAGCTGACGGCTGACCTAGGTTCCCTTCTGTAGGGAGCTCGCTGGAGCAATGCATAGTGTGAGGCCCGCGCGCGGGGTGAAAGGGTGTCAGGTCAACGAGTGTGGCTGGGTGACTTCCGTGGGTCTTGACCTGCGACGTCGGTGTCACTGCAAAATGTCCTCGATTCTGGATGTGGTTCAGGGTCGCTGTGACGGAGAAGGTCGTGACTTTCGCGGTCCTCCGGTGGTTGGGGGAATCGTTCCGCAGGATGAGGTGGGGATCATCCTCTGCTCCGATGTCACCGCAGGCACTGATCTCTAGGGTTGAGCGTGATGAAACCACCGACCAGCCCCAACCCTGTCCACGAAGCCGTGCGCGCCGAATCGCTGACCAAGGTCTATGGCGCCGGTGACACCGCCGTGAAACCTTTGCAGGAGCTGAGCGTCAGTTTCACCGCTGGGCGCTTCACCGCAGTCATGGGGCCCTCGGGTTCGGGCAAGTCGACGTTGATGCACGTGCTGGCGGGGCTCGATGTCCCGGATTCAGGCACGATCACGCTGGCCACGGAAAGTGGACCAGTGAGTCTCGCCGGGCTCTCCGAGAAGCAGCTCACGCTGGTGCGCCGAGCTAACATCGGCTTCATCTTCCAGGCGTACAACCTGGTCCCGGCCATGACTGCTGAAGAGAATATTCTGCTGCCCACTTCTCTGAGCGGTGGCCGCAATGTCGACAGAGAGTTCTTCGATCAGGTGGTGGATCGGCTGGGGCTCGCAGATCGGCTCGGTCACCGCCCCTTTGAGCTCTCTGGTGGTCAGCAGCAACGGGTCGCGGTCGCACGGGCGCTGGTCTCACGCCCCGCAGTGGTCTTCGCCGACGAACCTACCGGGAACCTGGATCAGACTGCCGGAACTGAAGTGCTGGACCTGCTGCGTACTGCGGTCGATGAATTCGGCCAGACCGTGATCATGGTGACTCACGATGCGACCGCCGCAGCCCAGGCAGATAGCACCGTGCTGCTCTCCGACGGCCGCGTGGTGGAGACACTGCACCACCCGTCCGCCCCGCAGCTGGCCACAGCGATGCTCCAGGCGGCGTCGTCGGGATCGGCCGGGCCTGCCTCAGGCCATGACCGGGTTATCGAGGCGGGGCCGCAGCGATGAGCCGGGTTCCTGTGCTGCGGGCTAATCTACGTTCCGGTGGGAAGCGCCTATGGGCCGCTGGTATTGCGGTGGTGATCTCCGTGGCCTTCGTCGTCAGCGCGGTGATTCTGCTCGGGTCCTTCAACCGCACGATGGAAGCCCAGGCTGAGGCCGACGCCGCTGGCGCCGACCTGGTGATCAACGCCGGCGCGCTCAGCTGGGGTGACGGAGCCGAAGGCGACCGCCAAGGTGATACTTCCTCTCCGGGTCAGCGGCCCGATCAGCAGCTCGCAGAGGTGATCAACGGACTTGACGCCGTCGCGAAGGCGGAAGCGCTGAGCTATGTCTTCCTCCAGGGTGCAGCGACCGGCACGAACCTGGTGTTGTTGGCGGGGGATCTTCCGTCAACAGCCACGATCGACCTTGCCGAAGGGTCGATGCCTGAGTCCCAGGGCGAGATTCTGCTGGCGAAGAATTTCGCCGAGTCCTACGCCCTGGAAGTGGGTGACACTTTGCCGGTCACTACGGAGCGTTTCAACGATGAGACGGATGCCGTTGACCAGGGCTCTGCGGAGTTGAAGGTCTCAGGACTCGCAGCCGGGTCTCATCGCAGCGTCAGTGGCTACCTGACGCCTGATGGTCTCCAGGCTTTGGACGCCGATCAGAGTCCCTCGTCGATACGTGTCGCCCTCACCGGAGGCGCGCAGGGTGACCCCGCGGCGCAGGAGGAGGTCCAGCAGGAGATCGCAACGCTCATCGCGTCCATGGTGGAACGTGGCGAACTCTCGGCTGGTGACACGTCGACAGAAGATGCAGACCCCGGGATCTTCACCCAGACCGACGGCAGCCTTGTGGTCGCAGGGGTGGAGATCTACACCAACCAGCAGATCATCGACGCCTGGATCACCGATCTCACCGGGCAGTCCACCGCGGTGGCTAGCATAGGGTTAGGTTTCGGAGCCATCGCGGTCTTCGTGGCAGGCCTGGTCATTTCTAATACGTTCCAAGTTCTCGTCGCGTCGCGCGCACGCACGATGGCTCTGTTGCGCGCGGTCGGATCCACACCAGGGCAGCTGCGCCGTGCCACCGTCGCTGAAGGTGCTCTATTGGGGTTGCTGGGCAGTATGCTCGGGGTCCTCCTTGGCTGGGCCACTGCGATCGGGATAGCCACGGCCGCCCAACGACTGTGGCAAGAGGACTTTGAGTCTGCGCAGCTCAGCGGGCTATCTGTTGCCATTGGTCTGGCGTTGGGTGTTGCAGTCACGGTGGTGGCCGCTGTGCGGCCCGCACTGCACGCTGGTCGTGCCTCGCCCATGGCGGCGCTGCGCCCGGCAGAGGTCGCACCCGAGGACCAGCGCACGTACAAGCGACGCACGGTGCTGGGAATCCTGTTCACCGCCGGTGGACTGGGCGGGGTGCTACTCGCCGCGACACTGCCCGAGCCGCTGCTTGGCGTAACCGGTGCGCTGCTGGGATTCACCGGGGTTCTTGTCCTGGGTCGACGACTGTTGCCAGCCGCAGTCTCAGGGCTTGGACAGGTGGTCGCGATGTGGCCTCGACTTCGGGTTCCTGGGCGGCTCGCGGCGCAAAACGCTCGCGCCGTGCCAGGGCGGACTGCGGTGACTGCTTCGGCGCTGCTGATCGGGGTGACTCTGGTTTCGACGATGACCATGGGTGCGACGACGGCGCAGTTTTCACTCGGTCAGGAGTTGTCCGAACGCAACCCCGTGGACGCCAGTCTCGGTGACTCCTCCGAGGAGATTGATCGGGTGCTGAAGGATTCACCGATCGTGGTCGGTCACCAGAGTCTCCCCGGTGCGCCGGCAACGCTGGAAGGCGAATCGCTGGAACCAGGGTCGACCCAGGGGCGAGTTGTTCTTGCCGACGAGTCATCCTTCGAAAACATCACCCGTCGAGACTCCGTGTTCTTGGACGATACAGGCGAGGGGCCGGTGGCTTTGATCTCACCGGACCTTCTCGACGACGGCGGACAAGGGCGCATTGAGGTGGCTCTAGCCCCCGCTGGCGCCGGGGATGGCCGCGCTTCTGAAGCGACCATGACCCTTCCCGCGGTTGCCGCCCCATGGGTTCCAACCGACACGGTGGTGGTGCCGTCGGCTATGATGCCGACGGCTGAGCAGTGGTCCTTGGAGAATACTGACGCGATGACAGTCATGCAGATTTCCGAGGCTGCAACGATGGGGGATCTGACCCGCTTGGGAGATGAGGTCGGAGCTTCAGGGGGCGACGTGTTCTTGGACGCGGCGATGGCCCGAGCCAGTTACACCCAGGTGATCGATACCGTGCTGGTGGTCGTGCTGGTCCTACTTGCCGCCTCGGTGCTGGTGTCTGTAATTGGGGTGAGCAACACCTTGGCATTGTCGGTGTTCGAACGGCGACGGGAGGCTGCTCTCTTGCGTGCCCTGGGGATGACCCGAGGCTCTGTAGGGGTAATGGTGACTCTGGAGGCGGTCCTGATGGCCGTGGTCGCGCTTGGCCTGGGTAGTGTTCTGGGAGCGTTTTTTGCCTGGGGTGGTGTTAGTTCACTGGTGGGACGTGATGACGTTTCGGTAGCGCTGAGTGTCCCGTGGGGGCGTATGGGCATGATTTGGGGTGTCACGATCCTGGCCGCAGTTCTGGCGTCGTTGATTCCGGCCCGGAGCTTGTCCCGGACCCCTCCCGCCTCTGGACTCTCCGCTCAGTAAGGGAGACGTTCCTGCTAGGCAAAGAACGCTCACTCTCTGAAATCCCGAGTGGAAACGCTCATGTCCTGGAAGCAAAACAAGCCCGTCTGGGAAGTGTCACCAGACGGGCCGGGCCTCGCCCACAGGAGGCGAGCTAGGTGATCTAACTTACACCTGGCTTGCTTCAGTGACATCGGTGGCCGCCCCACGGCTGGCCTCAGAAATCACCTTGTCAAGGAAGTTGCTCCGCGTGGGGAAACTGGCTTATCACGGAGACTTTCTGAAGCGCCTTGATCTCGGAGCTGGTGACCGGTTCACCGCGATCACGCCAGGTGGGATTCGCTCCCGTCTCCTGGATCTGGTTCCTGGTCGCACAGGTGCTGCCGACGCAGGGAGTCTGGACGAGCCCAGTGCGGCGAGGCGATCCGCGCTGGGATCACGGTCGCGACCCTGCTTGGCCCGAGCAGGCAGGCCTCACGAGTGCATTCCGGGAATCACTGGCTCGTCGAGTCGACGGGGTTCGGTTCGGCGGAGCGGGCAATGCCCCTGCGTTGCGCCCAGAGCCACACTCCCGCGGCGGTCAGCAGCATCAGGAGGGTGCCTGGCAGCATCGCCTCGCCGTGATCGGAGCTTCGGTCGATGGTGACTTCACTGGAGAAAAAGGAAGCGACTAGGAACAAGGTGGTGTTGTTGACCGCATGGAGTACGACGGCAGCTTCGATTCCCCCGGTGCGCCAGGTGACCACCGCACAGGCCAGCCCGGCGGAGAAGGTGTAGACGACCAGGAGCGGGTCTGCCAGTCCGTGCACCACGGTGAACATCAGGTTGGGCGCGAGCAGAGCCAGCAGCAGGGAAACCGTGCGCTGTGTGGTGAAGGAACCGAAGCTGCGTGCCAAGAGGCCGCGCACGGCGTATTCCTCGCCGGCCGCCTGCAGGGGGCTGGTCAGAAGCACGATCACAAAGAGCACAGCGGTGCTGGCCAGTGTGGCTGGCGGCCCGCTCACACCGGCCGCCTCTGGATTCACCATCGTCCAGACGATGCCGTAGATGATCCACACCGGTATCAGCACCCCGGCCAGGGTCAATGCCAGCTTCCACCGGAAGTGGCCGTGTACTGAGTGCATCCAACGTCCGGGTTGGCCGAACAGCAGCCGTTGCAGACCGAGGGAGACTGGGATCAGCAATCCGATGGCGAGGTTGCTGGCAAGCAGTAGGGACGGGCTCATGGTTACCACTCCGTCGCCCGGGGTTTCAGGTGGCGCCAGGCTGAGGCCGAAGGACTCTGAGACGCTGGTCAGTCCCCAGGTGAGCGTGAAGGTGCTGACGACATAGGCGATAGGGATGAGTGCGATCGCGAGTACGGACTTCCACCACCGGTAACCAGGGGTGCGCAGGAACTGGTGGTATTCGCTCGGCCGCGATGGCAGGGCGGAGCGTCTAGGTGGGTTCGCTTGACGGTCGTGTTGTTGCAAACATTTCTCCTCGACAAGGACGGCGTTGACCGTCCAGGATGGTGAGTGAACACCCCCTCCCGGGAGGTCACGAATGCTCTGAAGGCGGGCACCCGTGACCAGTAGCGGCCGGGGTTTTCAGCCTTGGATTCCTTCGGTCTCGGCGTCTAGGAGCCGGTGATGGCGCAGGGAGAGTGCCCGTTCAAGTCCCGCGAGACCGGCTGTAAGGGTGAGTACCGTGTTCGCCCAAACCGGCAGGTCGATAGGGGAGACGAACGGGGTGAAACGCTCCACCCACAGCGGCAGGTGGGTGATGAGCTCGAGAAGTTGTGGAGCGAGCAGTACCAGATTGACCACCAGCACGAGGACAGCACCACCGGCCAGCGCGCGCCCGATCCCAGGGTGGCGATGGGAGAGCTGGGCACGCCAGTGCTCAGGTGTTCCCGGTGCGGGATCGAGACGATGGGAAGAGCCGTCTGTGCGGATCAGGTGGATCCTCTGCATGCCATACCTGCTGGCGGCAACCTCGATGCTCTCTGATCGCAGGGGGAACCGGACCGGCATGTAGGAGGTCTGTACATGCCGGCTGTCCCTGTAGAGCGACGCCCGCCCCGAGAGGTGATCAACGTCAATCGTTGCCGTGGACTCATCGGCCAGGTCGATCGCGAACCGCGTGCGCTGCAGCGAGAGCGAAGGGCGGAACGCTGGTAACGGTGAGTTAGGCGCCGGACCGGGTGTCGACCATGCGTCGTGGTCTGTATCGAAATCTTCGAGATTTCCAAGGCCTTCGAAGTCATTAATCCGGTCGTGTCCATCAAAGCTTTTACGCTTCCAGCCATCGCGCCACTTATCCCCGGAGCCTTCCCGCGGGTTGTGCCAATCGCTCATGTCTCGGGCACTCCAAAGTCATCAGGGGGTGGAGCAACAAGAAGAATAGTCTTTAGCATGTACATGCTATTTAGATTAGCATGCGCATGCTAGAAGGGCTAGGGTGGGTGTATGCCTAAGAGAGTCGACCCGGCTGCACGGCGGGAACAGATCGCCGATGCTGTGATTGAGGAGATCGCCGTGCACGGGTTGCGCGCAGTCACTCTCACGCGGATCGCCGAGCGGACCGGTTTGGCCATCGGTAGTATTCGGCACTATTTCGGCGACACTCTCCGTGAGGTCATGCGTTTCACTCTGGGTGTGGTGATTGAACGTGTCGTGCGTCGAGGCGTGGGGCTCTCTCGCGACCCGGCGACCCGGATTGCTGAAGTGATGATCTTCGCTGCGCCCACTAATGAGCAGGAGCGCAAGGAGAATATTGCTCTTGTGGAATACCGTGTGATGGCACGCACAGATCTGGAGTTCGCGGCAGACATTGCTGAGGCGTCCTCCGCCAGCGTGAAGGCGATCCACGCATTGCTGCGTGAGGCGCTGACCGACCGCATGATCAATGAGGAGTCATTGAACCGGGAGGCACTGCTGTTACTAACCCTGGTCGAGGGGTTCTCGTTTAGTTCGGCTCTGTCCCGTGAACCACTGCGGGAGGCGGATGTTCGCTCCGTCGTGGAGGCCACCCTGCACCGACTGCGCAACGCTTACCCGCCTGCCGAAGAGTCCCCCGAGACTAGGGGCTAGAGATCGTGAGACCCTGACAAGCCACGGATATCAGTCGGCGCACCAGTTGAGAAGGACGGTATTGCTTCGGGCACGCCTTGGCGGCCGGCCTTGCTGCACTGCAAGAGCTCCATTGCTGTCATTAGTGCACGTCGGTTCGGGCTAACTATTCGCGGCCGGCTCTCTGGAAGCCATGCGCCTCATTAAGTTGTAGGTTTCTGAGACGCCGTGTATGTCCTCCATGGAGACTCTCGGTTTGGATTGCCGGGACGCCCCGCCACGGATCCTAGTTCTTGAGACTAGCTAGATCTGCCCGGCGCTTCAGTTTCTGCAGCGCGCAAGGATTGGAGGCGGTGGACGTGGGAGCCTAGGTACAGGAACAAGACGACAATCCCGCCGATGAAGATCCCTACGACTGCAACGGACTCGGGGTAGGTCAGTGTGGCAGGAGTCGGCGCCAGCAAGAGTACCGGGATTATGACGGTGGTGACGGTGAGTAGGGCGAGCACTGCCAGACCAGCCACGAGTCCGGGCGGTTGTTCCATTGAATCCCGCTCCCGGACTGCTGATGAGAGTTCGGACTCAAGACGACGGATCTCAGCTTGGTCAGCATCCCGGGCCTCGATTAACCGGTTGTGGGTGTCTCGAAGTTGGTTTTGCTCAGGGAGGGACACGATACCCATCGTTGCCGGGTCCAATACTGGCCCGTTGAAATACCCGCGAGTCGACTGTCGTTCCTTGCATAACTCGATGTAGAAGTACTCCCACATCTCTTCGATCTCGGGGTGAATGTCGTGCTCCCGAGCGAATTCGTACCAGTATGCGTGATCGTTGCTGTGGGGCACCACGTCCCAGTCGAATTCCAGAACGCGCTGGGCTTCCGAGTTGAACGCTCCGGTGGCCTCGGTGATCACCTCTGTCGCTATGTCGGTGTCACCAACCTTCTTGGTGACGACAGCGGCGGACAAGCCGTCGCTGGATACAGTCGCGAGGAAATCGTTAAGAAAGTCGTCGTCGGTCAGGATCTCGTGTAACAGGAACCGATCATGGTCGCGTTGTGAATCCTTGGCCCGCTCACGGGCGTCTTCCAGTTTCTCTGTCAGCAAGTGGACTAGTTTTTTGGAGCCTAATGCTTGGCTTTCCAATGTGAGGTACCGACTGACGAGAAGACCACCAACGATAGCGACCAAGGTCGCTCCCGCTCCGGCGCAGGTGGATAGCAAGGCTGCTGAATCTGACACAACGATCAGCTTATCGCCAGCCTCAGAAGCTTTTTCGCTTTCTCGGAGCGAGACCCACCAGTCGTACCCCATGGGTAGTTCCGCGGCGTTTAGTCGTGTCAGTCCTTAGGAGCCGGATGGGTCTCTGAATCCTTGCTTGGCGACTCGCTGGATGGCTTCGAGGTACGGGCGATCTTGCTCTTGCTGTTCCGCCGTCAGGTTCGGGAAGGGAATTAGCGCTTTATGGTGAGGCTGCTGGGGAGTCATCCAAGCTGACCAGGCATCGTGAACGTCCTGCAAAGTGCAGTGCTCGCCCTTCAGAAGAACGAGTAAGCCGTAGAGGCGGTACAACTCAGTTGAGTGATCGTCTGGACGTAGCTGGACTGGAAGTTCATGCTCGATTTTGAGGGCGAGATCGTCGATGTAGTTCATAGCCATACCGTAATGGCCAGAACAACGTTGACTCCAAGGAACACGAAGGGGACGATTCGTTCGATGGTGCCGAGCTCTGCGTATCGTTCCCGCCAAGTCTCGACTGGGTCTTTCTTAAGCGATGCCCACTCTTCGCTGAACGGTCGCACTTGAAAGTACGCCGCTTCGATGCGATTGATAACCTCGAACTTTGCACTGTTAAGGTCGCGGTAGCTTCGGAGCTGCAGCCACCAGGTGATGCTAGTTATGGCCCCCACGACCGCGAGAAAGGTCGCCCGTAGTACATCAAGTTCGGCGTCTCCTAGTACTCCGAATATCGCCGGAACTCCTAGGAGTGCACTCTGGAGGGTTAGATAGAACTGATTCGCTTGTCCTCGTCGGCTGGAGATCCGGTCGGCCATCTCCACCGACAGCTTGTAGAGATCAATGACCTCCGGCGGAGGTGTCTTGGGATCGTGCGCGAGGTTCAACGCGCGTTCTTTCCTTCGCCTAGCATCTGGGTGATAGCAGCGCCGACGCCCGGCCAAGTCCATGAGATGACGCGACCTCGAGGCAACCCGGGGGGTAAGGTGCTGGAAGTTGAAGCCTGGTCCACATAGACCCCGAAGGTGGGTACATTTAATGCGTTTGCCATGGCTATTTCTTTTGTCACACCGGTCGCGGATCCCATTGAACGACCCACTAACACGATGAGCATGTGTGTGCGAGAAATTTTCTCCCGAATAAGACGTTCCCACTCAGCTTGAGGTAGGTGCGTCTTGCTTGACCAATCTTCAATGGAGAACGAGGTCGGTGATTTCTCAGTTGCTTGTCCTGCGAACAGGGTCTTTGAGGTCAAGTCGTGATCGAAGTCGAAACTTAGAAAGGCTCGCGTCTGCGCCATGGTGATCCCTCCGTGGGTGGGTAGCTTCTTTCATATCTGAACTGTTCCAGATTCCTGGGGGATGTAAAGGGTCAGGCGTCAGACTGTGATCGCTGGAGCTCCCGGTAGATCGTTGCCCGCGACACGTCGAAGAGCTCTGCCAGCTCGGACTGAGTGTGCGTTCCAGCCCGGTGGGTGTCCAGAAGGTGTTTGCGCTTCGAGGGGGAGAGCTTTGGTTGCTTCCCGCGGAGTCGCCCCTTCGCTTTGGCGATAGCCATGCCTTCTCGGGTCCGTGCGCGGATGAGGTCGGCCTCGAACTCGGCCACCATGCCCAGGACGTTGAAGAGCAGCCGGCCTACCGCGTCGTTCGGGTCATAGAGACTGCCGCCGATGCTTAGTGTCACACCTTTGGTGGTGAGTTCGTCAGCGATGTTCCTCGCGTCCGGTAGTGATCGTGCGAGTCGATCGAGTTTCGTCACCACCAGGGTGTCTCCTGACCGCACTGCCGCGAGGGCTTCGCGAAGCCCGGGTCGGGTGCGGTTGGTGCCGGTGAGTCCGTGATCGACGTAGACCTGATCGGGGTCAACGCCGAGTCCAATGAGTCCTTCACGTTGGGCGGTGAGGTCTTGCCCGGTGGTCGAGACCCGGGCGTATCCGATCTTCAGTCCAGTCATGACCCCAAGTGTTGCAGATAAGGTACCTTCACCGTGCTTTTAATCGGGCGGGGTATACGTGCACCCTGAGCCCAGTATCTGTATGAAGCGGTTTGGGAGTGGGGGAGTGCCCGCTCAACGACCCCCCAGCGTGCAGGATTTACGAGTTGCCTTGGATGCCCGCAACAGCTGACTCATCGGACCATTGTGGTCCTTGGTCTACTCGCCACCGCCGGTCCTCAAACGTCGTACCAACTGTGGACCAATGTCCAGGTCTCCGTATCCTTCTTCTGGCCCGTAGCCAGATCACAGTTATACGCAGAACCGCAGAGGCTTGAGAGACTCGGCCTCGTCTCCGCGACACAAGAGTCTGGTGGTCGTAGGCGTCGTACTTTCACCATCACAGAGGCTGGCCTCGGGGTGCTCACGGATTGGTTGGGGCAAAGTCAAGCCTCACCGGTTTACTACGACTCAGCACTGTTGCGACTGTTCTTCACCGATGCCGCACCACACCTCGTCGCTTCCCTCGCACGACATCGTGTGGAGGAACTCACAGCGACCCTTCAACTACTGGAGAACCCCCACTTAGGGGGGGGAACAGAAGAATCACCGACGCGTACTCTCCTGGGGCAGATGACTGTTCGCGCTGACCTCGCGTTCTGGGAATCCATACTGTCTGACACTGAAAGGCCTACATGATCGCGCTACTGCGACGTCGTCCCGTGCTGATGTTCTTCGTTCTGGCCTACGCCGGATCCTGGACGATGTGGAGTCCATGGTGGTTATCCCAATCAGGGCTGGGCCTCTTGGACTACGAGCTCCCGTTCAACGCTGTCGCAGGGATCAATCAACTTGGCATGTTCGCTGGACCATTCGCCGCTGCTTACCTCATGACCCGAGTAACCTGAGGGCGCGAAGGGACCCAACAGTTCTGGAAGAACATCCTGCGATGGCGGACCAAGAAGAACTGGTACGTCGTTGCCGTTGTCGCGATCTCGATCGCGACAGCCATTGGGTATCTTCTCCTTGGCTCAGTGGGGATCGACCAGGGCACACTTGTTCTCAGTGGAGTTCTTGTCACGACGTTTGTGGTGTATCTCGTGGGGGGCCGCTTCAGGAAGAGCCAGGGTGGCGTGGGTACGCTCTCCCGCGGCTCCAGCGCCAACACCATCCCGTGATCGCGGCACTAATTGTGGGGGTTTTGCACTGCGGTTGGCACGCCCCGTTGTTCCTGACGGAGGAATGGGACACCGCTCGTCAGGATCCCAGCCAATATGTTGCTTATCTCATTCTGGTGGTCAGCTTGTCTTTCATCCTGTCGTGGATAGCAAACGGGACACGAGGTTCTATCTTCTTGGTGATCTTGGGGCACAACAGTGTCAACTGGGGGTTCTTCGCTGCTGGGACATTCACCGGCGGTGAGGTTATGAGTAATTGGCCGGCAGCTCTCGGCCTCGCGGTGTTGGCCTCTATCGTTCTCGCCGCAACACGAGGGCGACTTGGCTATCAACAGTCAGCACAGATGTCTTCTCCATCGGTGGAGGTCCAGCGGAGCTCCTGAGATCACCTCGCTGTGCCGCTCGCCCCGAGGAGGGGGTGCACGATTGGAGGAATACTGATCGGTGATCAGACTCCGGGCCGCCCCACCAAAGCTGGGTGGCCGTAGAGAGTAGGGGAGACGATCGGTAGTCGTGGTGCAGAGGCTCTGCGGGCCAACTTGCCGTTGTGCATAGACTTCACGACAGCCAATATCGCAGCCACGCTGCACGACGGACGGGTACTTATGTAGGTTCTGCCGGATGAAACGGACATGGGTGTTAAAGGAGACCGACTTCAACGAAACGAAGTCCCGGCCCGTACGGCGGCCTGAGTCCGGCGGTCTGTCAGCATAGCGCGCAGACGGTCGTATCCATTTCTCTAGAGGGAATCTCTAGATTCAACGCCTGGCGAATACGCGTTTGGGTGTTCGGGACAAGCGGTGCGAGCCGGACGAGATTCGACTATTGCACTGACCACACCGTGAACTAGTGCGCGATCGAGCTCTTCACCGTGGAATGCCCGATGCATGGGCCACCCTTCGATGAGCACATCGAGCGCTTCAGCAGCCTCAGGCGAAAAGTGCAGAAGCAAACTCTTTCTGCTGTGAGCTAGCCACTCGCGCGATATCTCAGAAACCTTATCGTTATGGTTAGCGTAAGAATACATCTCAAAAAGCAAGGCCATTCGCCGTGGGTCGGCATACTTTCGATCGCAAATAATATCCACTACAGAATCAATAGCATCCTGTATGTCCGTAGACTCAGAAAGCTTCATTTTATAATAGTTCGACATGCTAGTGCTCATAAAATCAAATGCAGACTCGATTATCGAGTCTAAATTTTTAAAATGATAAGTGAGTGATCCGGGGGAAACCCTCGCGGCAAAGGCGATTCGGCGGTGGGTTGTGCGATGGACGCCCACGGACGCAATCACCTCGAGGGCGGCATTAAGGATCTGAGAGCGCATGTCCGTCGCGTTTGAAGGCAACCTCTGACCAGGCATCCGTCCAATATCTCATGCACCACTGGATTGTGTGATGGGTGTACATTTGTACGAGTTGCGGTCAAAGTCTTGAGAGGTGTCCTGTGACTCTGCCAATCTCCATGGCGCAAAAAAGGCGAAATGCCCTCTTTGCCCTCTTCTTCCTCCCCGGTATCGGCATCGCGTCCTGGGTCACCCGCACCCCAGATGTGCGAGACGCCGTAGGGGCTTCGACTGCACAGATGGGGTTGATCCTGTTCGGCCTCTCTGCCGGTTCCATGGCGGGCATCCTTCTGTCGGGGCCAGCCGTGGCGCGAGTTGGGACCCGAAAAGTTGTCTTGGCTGGTTCCCTCTTCGTGACACTTGGCGTCCTGATGATCGGACTGGGAGCTGCGGCTCACTGTGGGCCATTGGTAGCGCTTGGCCTGGCATTCTTTGGCTTCGGGATGGGCTCGGGGGAAGTCGCACTCAACGTAGAGGGTGGAGACGTAGAGCAAATCCTGCAGCGCTCCGTCATGCCGCTCATGCATGGATTCTTCAGCCTCGGCACACTCATCGGGGCCCTGTTGGGAATGCTGTTCACCGCGATTGAATTCCCCGTCGCGGCGCACTTAGGGCTGGTGGCCGGGGTGACCGTGCTGATTCTTGTGAGTTCTATTCGAAGTATCTCTGCAGACACTGGCCGGCGCAGCATAGGCGGCAGTCAGGAGACACGAGTTGCTAGTGCGCCTGTGTGGAAGGATCTACGGCTGCTTCTTATCGGCGGAATCATTTTGGCTCTAGCGATGGCTGAAGGCACCGCCAACGATTGGCTGCCCCTGGTGATGGTCGATGGCCACGGTTTCGATGCAACCTTCGGTTCCGCTGCATATGCAATTTTCGCAGCCTCTATGGTGATAGGACGCTTTTGTGGTGGGTGGTTCGTGGACCGGATAGGCCGAGCCGCCGTCCTTGGTGGCAGCGCAGCGCTTGGGGCCATCGGTATAGCCATCGTGATCTACGCCGATCATCACGTTGTCGTGATCGCCGCGCTGGTGCTCTGGGGTATTGGCGCTTCACTGGGTTTCCCCGTAGCGCTTTCAGCAGCCGCCGATTCGGGCCCCAACTCAGCTGCACGGATCTCATTCGCAGCCACACTGGGCTACATCGCTTTCCTCGTGGGACCGCCGGTTCTTGGTTTCGTCGGTGAGGACGTAGGACTACGCAGCGCCCTGAATATCGTAATGGTCCTAGTCGTTGTCTCAATATTCATCAGCCCTGCAGCAAGAACACGAACAGGCCTCATGCGCTAGGTTCAGAGAAAGATCGGCTTCGACGTAAGCGTCTTCCGCTCGCGTCGTATAGATCCCCGGCTGCCGACGCCCACAACACGGACTTCAATCGCGATTCCGCGTTACTTACTCACAAACGGTAGGGCAGTGTGCGAACCATATCCGTCGAGGTGTAACTAGGAATAGTGGCAAGAACACGCCAGAGAATCGTTCGCCAACACAGTATCGCGTGGCACGTAACGCACCTGCTCAATGCGAGTGCAACCACGGCGAAGCTTCTTGGAAACCCATCTTTGTCGTCAATCTAGGATGGCCCGTCTCCGTCTTTAGATTGTCGGTGCGCACAGACTGATAGCCCTTGGGACAAGCATTAGCGGACTACGGAGCTCAGCAGCAGGCTGGTCTCGCTGTTGACCACGCCCTTGATCCCGCGGACCCGGCGCAGCACCTCGTCGAAGTCGCGCAGGTTCTCACAGGAGATCTCCGCGACCAGGTCCCATCCGCCGTTGGTGGTGTGCAGGGCCATGATCTCCGGGAAGCCGCGCAGCTCCGCGATGACGTGGTCGGTGGTGCGGCCCACCACCTCGATGAAGGAGATGGCGCGGACCTCTCCGGTCTCGTTGTGGTCGTGGACGCGCACGCTGAAGCCGACGATGACCCCTGCCGCCTTGAGCTTTCCGATACGGCTGGTCACCGTGGCGCGGGCGACCCCGAGCTGTTCGGCCAGGGCCGCGACCGGGGCGCGGCCGTCCTTGCGCAGCGCGGAGATCAGGCGGCGGTCGAGGTCGGTGAGGCGAGGCATGCACAACATGCTAACTCGAACCCGACACATTGACACCTGCTTGCCCTTAAATTCAACAGAACTTCTCTTACATGTACACATCGAGATCTCTAGGCTGAAGTGCATCAACCTAGCACGATTCACCCAGCATCAGTAGAGGAGTTCGTCATGACGCAGTTCGTCGACGTCGGAAACATGGCCCGATGGATCCAGCGCGAAGGCGTGGAGCATCTGATGACCGAGATGATCCACTACCTCGAGGATGACTTCCGCCGCTGGGAGAGCTTCGACAAGATCCCGCGCATCGCCAGCCACACCCCGTTCGGCGTGATCGAGCTGATGCCGACCTCCGACCTGGAGACCTACGCCTTCAAGTACGTCAACGGGCACCCGCTGAACCCCTCGCGCGGGTTCCAGACCGTCACCGCCTTCGGCATGCTCGCAGATGTGGACAACGGCTATCCCACCTTCCTCGCCGAGATGACCCTGCTCACCGCGCTGCGCACCGCAGCCACCTCGGCGATGACCGCCAAGGCGTTGGCGCGGAAGGACTCCCGCCGGATGGCGCTGATCGGCGCCGGTTCGCAGGCCGAGTTCCAGGCGCTGGCGTTTCGCTCCGCGCTGGGCATCGAGGACCTCCAGGTCTTCGACGTGGACCCCGCCGCGGTGGAGAAGCTGCGTCGGAACCTTGAGCCGTTGGGCTTCCGCGTGCTCGCGGCAAGGTCCACCGATGAGGCGGTCGCCGGAGTCGACATCATCACCACCTGCACCGCCGACAAGGCACAGAACACCATCCTCAGTTCGGCACAGGTCTCCCCCGGCGTGCACATCAACGCCGTGGGCGGGGACTGCCCGGGCAAGACCGAGCTGGACGCCGAGATCCTGCGCCGCGGCCGGGTGTTCGTGGAGTACCCCGAGCAGACCCGGATCGAGGGCGAGATTCAGCAGATGGAGGCCGACTTCCCCGTGGTCGAGTTCTGGAAAGTGCTCACCGGGGCCGAGACCGGGCGCCAGTCCGAGGAGCAGATCACGATCTTCGACTCGGTGGGCTTCGCCATCGCCGATCTCTCCGCGCTGCGGTTCGTCCGTGACGCCACCGCCGGCACCGATCTGCAGACCACGCTGGATCTCGTGGCCGATCCTGAGGACCCGAAGGATCTGTTCTCTCTGGTCAGCTCGATGAAGCCGGTGGGGTGACCTGCCGTGACTGAAGTCATCCAGTCCCCGGTCGCGCGCTTCACCGTGGGCGCCGACGGCGCGGCGAAGGTCACCACGACTGCTTCGGAACCCGAACAGTCGCCCTCCCGGGTGGTGCTCGTGCGGCCGCACCAGTTCACGCCGAATCCTCAGACCGCGGCGGACAACAGCTTCCAGCAGCGCGTGCTCGAGGCGCTGCTGCCTGCCTCGATGCAGGGAGCCGTGCAGCGGACGACCCAGGAATCGGCTCGGCGGGTCGCTGCAACGGCCTACGCCGAGGTGACCGAACTGGGGCGACGGCTGGAAGCGCTGGGCATCGGCGTGGATCTCTTCGACGACCCATCGGCTGAGACACCTGACAGCGTGTTCCCGAACAACTGGTTCAGCACCCATCCCGACGGCACGGTGACGCTGTATCCGATGTACGCAGAAAACCGTCGGGGAGAGCGGCGCGCGGACATCCTCGCGCACCTTCAGGAGACCTACCGGGTGCGCCGGGTGGTGGACTACTCCTCGGCGGAGCGGTTCGGTGAGTACCTCGAGGGCACCGGCTCCATGGTGCTGGATCACCGCGAGCACCTGGCCTACGCCTGCCGTTCGCGGCGGCTCTCACCAGGGCTGTTCAGCGAATTCTGCCGCGACTTCGGCTACGCGCCGGTGCTCTTCGACGCCACCGACGGAGCCGGGGTGCCGGTCTATCACACCAATGTGATGATGTCGGTGGGCACCGAGCTGGCACTCATAAGCAGTGACATGATCCGTGACCGCTCCCAGCGCGAGCACGTGCTCGGCGTCCTGCGCGACTCCGGACGGACCGTGGTGGATCTGAGCATGGAGCAGATCACTCGGTTCGCCGGGAACTGCCTGGAGCTGACCGCGTACGGTCAGCCCTACCTGGTGCTCTCCTCCACGGCCGAACAGTCACTGACAGTCGAGCAGCGGGAGAGGATCTCCGAGTTCTGCACGCTGGTGGCAGTGGATGTCTCCACCGTGGAGGCCGCGGGAGGATCGGTGCGCTGCATGATTGCTGGTAACCATCTGCCCCGGCGGGAACACTGATCCAAGACGGGTCTCCCGACTTTGGCGTGTTGTGGGGTCATTCGAGTCTTGGGAGTAGGTCCTCAGAATGAGGGGCTGACCTCATGTGCCGAAGAGTTATAAAACACCTTCTGGACGATAGCGGGCGCAACAGTCGCGTTGGAACCGCCCGCTGAAGGATCGGTGGATTCTAGCGGTCATTGCAACAGGAGGTCTTCGATCAATTCGATCGGCTTTTGAGACCCTAGTCTTTTCCGTGGCCGATCATTGAGTTCTTGGGCTACCCAGTCCAGGTCCGCTTCGCTATGGATGCTGAGGTCCGTGCCCTTCGGGAAATACCGCCTCAAGAGCCCATTGGTGTTCTCGTTGATCCCTCGCTGCCAAGGCGAGTGCGGATCGCAGAAGAAGATCCCAATCTCGGCATCGATCTTCACCGTCTTCCAGTCCCGCATCTCGATCCCTTGGTCCCAGGTGAGTGAATGCCCCAACGCTCCAGGCAGAGTCTTAATCTTTGCCGTCAGCGCGTCTCGCATTTGCTCGGCCTTATAACCATCTGGTAGATGGATGAGCATCGTGTAGTTGGTGCTGCGCTCGACCAGGGTCCCGATCGCGGAGCCGTTGCCCTTTCCGATGATGAGGTCACCCTCCCAATCCCCAGGAACGGCGCGGTCCTCGATCTCTTTGGGGCGTTCGGAGATGTTGATCATGTCCGGGATCCGGTTTTTGCGCTGCCCGGCCTTCCTGCACGGTCTCCGGACAGCCCTGCCGGTGCGCAGACACGCGGTGAGATCCCGCTTCAGCGCACCACGCGATTGCACGTAGAGGGATTGATAAATGGTCTCCGGGGACACCTGCATCTCCCATTGGTCGGGGAACTGACGTCGTAATCGCCCACTGATCTGCTCGGGCGAGTACTTCTTCCTCAGGTCAGCCTCCACCCTGGCACGCAGCACCCGGTTGGTGTGAAGCTTCGCAGGCTTCGGCCGAGAGGCACGCTGATATGCCAGCACCTGAGCTGAGGTCGCGCGGTACTGAGTGCCAGGACGGGTGTTGCGTCGCAGCTCTCTCGACACAGTCGAGGCGGACACCCCAATCGCCCCGGCGATGTAGCGCAGCGACTGGCCTTGAGCCCGAAGCACGGCGATCTCCTCCCGCTGGGTGAAAGACAGACATCGACCTTTGAGATCACGGCCCCGTCGGGGTCTGACGCCCCCGGCTTCGAAGAGCACCCGGCGCCCCGTCCTTCTGCTTGTCTCGATCGGGAGAACGGCGTCAGTGATGAACTCACCGGCCTGCATTCCAGTCCAGAACACTTGGAGAAGATCCGGTCTCACGAAGATCGAGTAGCCCGTCATATCAACACCCATCTGCTAAGTGTTGCAATCACCGCAAGAACCCAAGGATGGTCCAACGGGCAAGCCCCAACAAGGAGTCCTCCACGCTCACCGAAGGCTGCGGCCCACTGCCAGAGATCTACACACATTCTCACTGACAAACCCTTGCTATGTGAGTACATGTGTACACATATACGATAGATTGGTCCCCATGTTTGTGGACTACTTTGCAAATGACCCCCGCAGTAACCGAGAACGAATGCTCGACGGTGACTTGTACATCGCCGACGATCCGGAAAGCGTACGACTTCACCGACGTGGAGTCCGGCTTGCCGACGCTTACCACCGCGCTGATGTCAACGGCGATCCCGGCGCTCACCAGCTTCTCAGCGAGCTCCTCGGCACACTGGGCGAGGGTGCCCATATCAACTCGCCGCTGTTCGTTGATTATGGGGAAAACATCCATATCGGCGCACGCACCTTCGTCAATTACAACCTCACCGCACTGGATGTCGCAGTCATCACCATCGGTGAGGACTGTCAGATCGGGCCAAACGTCCAGTTACTCACACCCACACACCCCATCGACCCACAGCCTCGCCGAGACAAACTCGAGGCCGCAGAACCAATCACCCTGAGGGACAACGTCTGGCTCGGCGGCGGAGTTATCGTGTGCCCCGGCGTCTCCATTGGCGAGAACTCAGTCATCGGCGCTGGATCGGTAGTCACCAAGGACGTTCC
>Ga0308167_1000172_pt1 | contig 147552 bp, 152 predicted proteins | sample PhyCR1_2_FD_202138 | JGI IMG/M metagenome (GOLD analysis project Ga0308167, IMG submission 202138) | Phyllosphere microbial communities from UC Gill Tract Community Farm, Albany, California, United States - DLSLRC.R1 | ecosystem: Host-associated > Plants > Phyllosphere > Unclassified | place...
TAATATCTTTCGCATTATTAATACTCTGCGCACCCATATTCAGATTTCCGGTCATTGGCAGGGTTCCGTCTCTTCGCAAATAAATAGAGTAAGAATACGTGCCATAACCTACCTGATAGCCAAGTTGACCCAGTTGAGTAATATTGGAATAAGTGGCATTGGTCTGTATCCAGTTCCCATTATATCCATTCATCTGAGTAGTCGATAAACGGGTCATCCCGCTGTCAATCCCTGCTTCCTGCATTGCTCTTCCTAATAAATCATAGCGTATAGAATTATTAGAGCCAATCCATGGGTTACTGGTAGTTATCATGCCTGTTACATTATAATACGGAGCGGAACCTGATCTTTTCAGGAATATTGTATAAGGTGATTTAAAAATATTGGTTGAACCATATGTAGAAGGAAGAAGTCCTTCATTCACTAAGGTAGCAATAGTAATAGTGCATGAGTTGTTACCTGCTACACAAGTTCTGGGGCCGGGATCCGTAGAGCTTCCCGTTGAATTAGTTAATGTAGAAAGCGTATCATAATGAACAGATATATAGCTATTAACTGCTTCACCGAGTTGACTTATTTGCTGCCCTGCAACTTTTGCCAAAGTATTATCACTTTCTTGAACTAATTTTTGAAAACTTAAAAAACTGATTCCCATACTCACAGCAAGTACAAGTAATAATTCAATTAAGGTAAAACCTTTCTTTCTGAAAGAGGAAGATATATATTTCATGTTCATGTGTTGCTTTTCCAAATTAAAAAACCACGTAGATTAATACTAGATAAGAGAGAAAATCTTTCATGTCAATATTTTTTTACAGTTACATGATTTTTTTTAAAAATTAACCGATAATCAGTCTTTTTATAATATGTTTACGAAGAATTGTATGAATTCTTTTTATTTTGTATAATAATAAAAAGCAAATAAAAAAATGAGATAATAAATGAAAAAAAACGATGTTATTATATTGAATGCCAAAGATGTCACAAAAAAATCAGGTGTTAATTTTAATCCTTTTCTCTTACGGAAAGACATTATTAATCTGACAGAAGAAGACCTTACTATTGAAGAAATAAAAGTTAAAGTTGACTCTATTTTAATAGAAAATAATTTTATAAAGTTACAAGCAGATGATGATAGTTTATCTGCAAAAATCCTTTATGAGATTTTCTTTCAGTATGAAAATAAAAAAGATAAAGAAAAAATTTATCAATTAGCTGATTATTTGATTTCTCAGAAAAATTTTGAAATAATTAATGAATATGGTTATCTGGATAGCAATCTTAATACTTTTATTCATAATAAAACCTTCCTGAATACACTACTAAAAATTACAAATCATAATTTAAAAATTGATAATATATCAAAACAAAATCCATTAAGTGGACTGTTTAAAAACAATTTAAAAACAAGTTTGGAAAAAGAGCAGGAAGCGAATCAAATCATTTCTTTATTCCCGCAAAGCGACGATCCAGATTTAATAATAAAAATGATATTAAATGAAGGTATTTATAGTGGTATTCCATGGATAGTTAACTCACCTTATTTTGACTTTCAGAAAGAAGATGTAATTTTAAATATTTATTACCTGAATGCTTTTTATAAAGGCATAGACGACGAATATTCTTTGAAAATATCAGAACATCATCGTTTTCATTCGGCTATTAACAATCCGATTACCTTTTTGAATCGTAGCACTGGAAAAGAAATAACATGTTATCCCACCGAGTATTTGCTTATTCATTTTGGTATTACTCGTGATATGAAGTTTGCAGAATCTGCGGAAGCTGGAAAAAATTTCAGGAATATTCTTTTTAAACTCATAAAAGAGATAGATAATAAGCAGCAGCTATTTAGCATGGAACATTCAACTTTTATTGGTATGAATCTGGTTGATCCAAGGGTAAATAAAGGTTCTGCTAATGAAGCTTCATTGGATTCTACTATAAAACTGACTTATCTTTGTGATAAAGCTAACCCTAATATGAAAATACTTTTTAAAGCATTAGAGCCAAATGCGTTTGACATGGTTGCTGATGTTAAGCAACTTAGCATTTTATATGAATATGTACCTGAATACCTCGAACAGAGTCTGAATCGTTCATATTCTTCTTCATATTTATTTTTATTATTAAGTTTTTTTAGCGAAAAAAAATCGCTTAATGAACAAGATATTACTATTTTTGGAAAAATCTTTAAAAATGAAAAAAATATTAATTATTCAGAAGTTTTGTATAGTCAAAAAGGAAAGGAAAATCCAATCTCATTAATGCAGCTCATTTTTAATGATAAAAAGTTAGTTAAGATGATTTATGATTTTAATCCTGAAATTTTTAAAGAAAATCCGGTCTATATTCATTCTTTTTGTGAAGAAAATAATTTCAGTGCAATCAAGAGATTCACAGGAGAAAATATAAAATATAAACCGAATACAAAGCATAGTACGGGGTCTTACCCTTTACAAAATCTTTTTAGTTATTTCATTAATAATAGCTCACAGAGTATCATAAATTCGCTTGATCTGCTTCTAAAAAAAGGAGAAAATCCTTTAATGAATACTTTTAATGGAATCGAATATAATCTTCCAGATATGACTATTTTTGAGGATTTGATTCATATACTGACAATTAAGGCGGAATCACTCTCTTCGAAAGCGCCAAGGGCAAATGTTGTTATGCTACTTATCGAAGATATAAGGGAAAAATATATAAAAGATTATTTGATGACTGAAAGTATAGCAGATATATTAATTGATGATATTATTAGTAAGACTAACATTAATGGTGTAGAAGAAACTCTTTCTTTGCTGAATAAGGAATATGATAACATGATGTTCATATCCCGTTTATTAGATATTAATAATGAAAAAAAACTTAATAAAATATTACCCAGTAAGTATGAATGTATTAATAATTATCTGAAAAAAAATGAGTCTCTTATAAGGAAAAATATAAATAGACTTAATGAAAGCATCAATTTCAATGTTGAAGATAAGTCTTCGTCTTATACTCAAAATATTATCATTCCATGGAGTATAAAAATTCAGAAAATGATTTTGGGTAGTGGCGATTACCTTACAAGAAAGCCTTTGAACAGGTTGTGATCATTTTTTAAAGCACGTATTATACTTCAAATAATCAGGATTATAAAACAAGATGAAAACGATAAATGAAGTCATTAAGTTAGCGAATGAAAATTTTTACAAAAAAGATGTAGGAAGTTTAAAAAATCTTATCTCTTTTTTTTATGAAAATAATATCCCTTTTAATGAAGAGAAAGAAGGTTTTAACCTGCTATCCTTTCTGCTTAAGGAAGAAGATAACTATAATTTTTACCTTCCAGATTCGCTGTTAGAAAAAAGATCGAAAAATTTTATAGACTATTTTTCCTATCTTAAAAATGAGAATATTTCTTTGAATACCAATGTTCGTGTTTTTGACTCAGAAACCCTTTATTGCTTTTATCGTTATGGTTCAGCTTTTTGTATGGAAAAAAATCAACCTTCTGGAAAAGTACATCTTATTCATGCAATACTTGATTCATTTCAAAACAGGACACCAGAAGAGATTATACCTGTTCTTGAATATATTACTGAAAATTTTAAAGGAAAACCTTTTCTGGATATAAGTATAAATATGCCAGATGGCTCTGATAAAGCGTTTTTATCAAAGTGCATAAATAATGAAAAATGTTCTTCTCTATTAATAAAAATAATGGATTTAAATCCATTTGTTTTTTGGTATGGTCTTACTAACTTTGAATATTCAGGCACAAAATTAAAATATAAATTTTTAGAAAACCAGGTTAATAAAAGTTGTCATATACAGAATATTTTACGCGATTTTATGGCAAACTATTCATCTCAGAGCATATCTAAGAATATAACATTAGGTGAAGCTTATAATAAGTGGCTATATAAAAGAGATATAGAGGACGGAAACCTGTTTTCCGATAAGGATATAGTTGAAGCTATGTATAAGCTTAAAAAGAATAATTCTTTTTATGAAGAGTATAGTCAGGCATATGAAGAATTAAATTCTTTTTTTAAAGCAAATAGAGAGAAAAATTACCTGAATAGAAAAATAATAAATGTTGATAATCAAAAAAATATGAAGAGATTATAATGGATTTATATAATATAAAAACAAAAGAAGACGTGATTAATTACATTAAAGAACATAAAGATATTAATTATTATAAAGGTGTTTTTGGTAAAAAAAGTATTCTTTTTTATGATTTACCTTATGAAACGCTGAAATACATTCTTTATCATACTAATGTAGATACATCTTTTCAGGATGAGTTTGGTAATAGTGCATTATTTTTTGTAAAAAATGCCAGAAATGCTAATCTTTTAATTCGATATATTGATATACATCATAATAACAATGAAGGGCAGAATGCATTGTTTTATGTGAATGACGAAGTTAGTTATGCTTTAATAAGAGCAGGTGTCGATATAAATCATAAAGATAATAATGGAAATAATGCTTCCTTTTTATATGATTTTAGCTATGCTTACTTATCTATCTATTCTTCTTTTAGAGATAAAGACTTTGCAAAATTAAAATTGCTTATTTCAGAGGGAATTGATATAGCTAATATTAATAATAATGGTCATAATATACTGTTTTCTGGATATCGCTTTGATAAGGAAATTTATAAACTTCTTTGGGATAATGGTGTTGATTTTTCGACCAGAAATAATATAAAAGATTGTTTTTTGTGCCGATATGGGCAACTCAACAAAGATCCCAATGATTTAAATAATGAAATGATCAGCGCAATTGATTTTTCATATCCATGTGAAAAAATGGGTAAAACAATTCCGCTTTTATTTCTCATAATTAATAGGTGGAAAAACAGAGAAACTCTTTCAGCAATAAAAAATATTAATAGCATTATTTATAATGGATTTAATATTTTATCGGAAATAGAATCTATTACTTTATTTAAATATATCATAAAAAACACAGATATTGATATAAATTTTATTAATGATCAGGGAAGGAGTCTATTATTCAGTCATAATATTAATATTAAAAAGTTTGATTTTTTGAAAAGCCAAGGAGTAAATATCTTTTTGAAAGATAATCATGGACTGACTGCATTTGATTTTCATATCAAGCTATATAATGAGCAAGTTAAGGAAAAGCATAAATCCCTCAAATACAGAAAAAAATATGCAGATAATGGGGAAGTTGCTTTTGAAATATTAAATGTTTTGCTTGGTATAGAAGGACTCAATGAAAGCAAATATGTAATAAGCTTATTAGAGAAGAAAGCATTAATAACCGAAGAGTATATCTCAAACATAAAAGAAACAGGTGTACTTTATTATGAACTACGTAGTACAGCAGGAAAAAATAAGAAAAAATTAAGGATATAAAGTTTTCAAGCATACAAAATCAATAATTTCCATTAAGATAATCCCGAAAATAAATAAGTAGTATGGTGAAACACTCATATTTGAGTTAAGGTAATTGTGTTTTATTTATTATTATAAGGAGACATAAAAATGGAAAGTTTAAATAGTTTACCCATAAAAGACATTATTCAAAAATTTGAAAATTATCAACAAAGTAATCTGATTACAGAAATTGCATTAAAAAGTAACAGTTCTATTGTAGAAGAATACGTTTCATTAACAGACAGAAAAAGTTTATCAGCAGCTCTCTCTCATATAAAAAATAATCATGAGAATAATCCTCTCAATCATGCTGTTTATCAAAAATTAAAAATGTCTGAGATTCCAGAAATTTCTATTGAGCAAGCCAATGAAATAAAGGAAATTACTCGTGCATTTATCAAAAGCCTGAATTCTGGCGAAATAGCAAAAGTTACTTATATGAATGAATCGGGTAGAGTATCCTCGGGATATGTGGATTTTACAACAAATGAAAATTTTAAAATTTCAATGAATGAATTTTTATCTAAAAATAATCTTGTTCAAGAGAATGTTATTGCGATAAAGAGAAAAGATCCTAATTATAATATAGAAAAGAAAGTAAGTCTGCAAAGTTTGCCTAGTAAAGAAACAATACTTGAAAATATAAGAAATAAATTTGCTAATCCTTCTGATACTATAAAATCTACACAAAATATGAAAATGTAGTCTGGATGACAGGTGATATTCAAGGTATAATAAGGAATATCACTTATTTAAGGTTTTTTCTAATGAATTTAGTTATCCAGCAATTATGGGACGCAATAGAACATAATGATATTGCCTATTTAGAGCAAAATAAAGATGTAATAAGAGACTGTCCTTCTTTTTTATTAACTGATATGAAAATTCCTGATTGTATTGATCATGGTCTTTGTAAAAAGACATTAAGTGGTAATGTCATAAATAAGGATGATTTTTTTCTTGCCGTTTTAAAACTAACTCCCAGAACAGAGGAAAAGCCCTCCCTTACATTTTTTCTTCAAAATAAACTTTATAATGATCCAGTTCATATATCAAAAAAGATCGTTAGTAATCTTATGGACGTATCTTTTTATTTCCAGCACTTTGATATCAATGAAAAAAATAGTCAAGGTGAAAACTTTCTGTTAGATGTTATGAGTGATTACAATTTATATGAAACGATAAATTTTTTTGATAAAATAGATTTTATTATAAGGAATATATCTTTGTTTGATTTTTCAGTAAAATCAAAAAGTAATCATTATTTTTTTGAAATTTTTGAAGATAATTTCCGTTCGTATGAAGATAGTCATATGGGGGACGTTGATTATGATGTTTTTAACAAATATTTAAGATTAATTGAGGAAATTGTCAGTAAATCAGTATTTAAAGACTCTGCCCTTAAAACATTTAATACTTATTTATTACATGAAAATCATTATGATTTATTGCAAAAAAATAAAGATGATTCGCATTGGCTTTTTATAGAAAATTATACAAAAAAAAATATAACAACGTTTGAGAAAATAATTTTAAGCCTGTATGACAAAGGATATAATTCACAGAATGTTTTACCTCGTTTTTTAAATGTCCATGGATTAAATTATCAGGATCCTGTAAACGGTAAAAATATTTTGCACTATTTGGCAGAGAAAGGTGATTCAGCAAGATTAGATAATCTATTATTAAAATCAGATATAGATTACACTTTGCAGGATAAAAAAGGTAATACTCCGTTACATCTTGCGATAGAGGCATTCAATAAAAATTATAATGATAAAAATTTATTTGAAAATTTAATAATGACATCGATAAATGCATTAATGAACAAAGAAAATATAAATTGGGATGCTAAAAATGAAAAAGGGCAAACCGTTTTTGATGTGGTTTTCTCAAAAGAAAATAGCCCCTTAATTCCTGTTTTCATAAATAAACAAAAAGAATTATTGAACTGCGTATCAATTGTACAGAATAATACACTTCCAAATGTAAGACTATAGGAATAGTTATGAATAATATTATAAAAAAAAGTGAAGACGAAATAATTAGAAAGATAAAGAAGCTGGATAAAACGGATAATTCGATAAAAGGTTATGGTACCTGCTTATTTTTGTGGCATCTTGAAAATGCTTTTCGTGCAATTGAGCATGAAAATGTAACTTTTTATTTTAATGCAAAAAAGGTAAACAACTATTTTTCTTTTTTAGATTCTGATAGAGAAGTGTTATTTAACAGTAATATTCTTTCAAGTATTTCCGATTTAAATCGTGTTTACTATAAATTAATGGATGGCAATAGTTTATTTGATACAAATAAGTTACATCACTTCCTGTATGAATTATCTGGAAATTCACTTAATGAAAGATTTTCGCTTTATCGAAAAAATTTTTCAGCCGATATTGCCTATCTGGAAGATATTATTCTATTGTGGTCTGAGAAACAAGATATGAATCTATTTAAGAAAACTGAAATAAAAATGCTGGAAGACGGTTTTTATATTGCATCGATTGACTGTGCAAATAAAGAAAATTTAATTGACCATTCTTTTATAAGTAATCAGAAAAAGCTTAATGAAGCGTTAGGCAGAGATATTTATCTTGATATAGCAAAGTATACAGTTATGGTCATTGATAATGCCCTGGATAATAATCCTGACTTAAGGTTTGGTCTTTATTATAATGAAAGTAAGGCACAAGTTAAAAGAATATCAGAAAAAGATGATCCTTTTGTTCCTTCTGAGATACATTATTGTGCAAATCTATTTAACTATGTTCAGCAAGTTTATTCATTTAAAGATTTAAGTGGGATTATTATGTGGTTCAGGGACAGAGAAGATGTGAGTCTTGCGAAAAGAGACCAAAATTTTCACTCTACATTATACAGTTTTGCTTATACACTAAGAAAAGAAGATGAGTTTAATATAGATGATTTTATTACAAAAAAAAATATTGAAAAAGAAAAGTCTGGTATAGAAAATACGCTGAACTCAATTGTCGCATTACCTAAAAAAGATGGTCCACGGTTATAAGCGTTTTACCGGATTTGAAGGGATTTCGGTTTTTTCAAGACTCTGTTCAAGAATTCTTTTTTCATTAATTGTTCTTGCAATATGAGCATTGTCTTGTATTTTTTTCCAGTAATTAATTTGTTCATCTGCTTTACGTAATGCTTCATTTTGTGCTTCTTTAATTTTTTTTGCTATATATTTCTCGATAATTTTAAACATATATTCCTCTTTTTTGTATAATTAACAATCATAGTTTAAATCTTTTATTGGTAAATGCAAATATATAATTTATGGGGAAGTAAGCATTCTTTTTTTCACAAAAGCGTTTATAATAAAAGAATGAAAAAGATTAAGGAATAATTATGAGTTATGATTTTTACAGACAAGTATCTTCTGCGGATGATATATCGTTAACTAAACTGATAGATTTAGCTTCTGGAAAAAATGTTGATGTCAATGTTGAAGGTTCTTCTGGTGATGGTAATCTATTATTCTTAAAAACCACGAACCCTTTAAAGGTAAAAGCATTGATTCGAATAGGTTGTCATGTTAATTTTAAGAATACAAGAGAAAAAGCCACTCCCATTTTTTTCCAGGAAGATCCCGACGTTATTAAAGAACTTATTAATGCAGGTGCAAAAGCTAATCATTTAAATTATGCCAAACAAAATGCTTTGTTTTTTGCAACTAATGTGGAAAGTTTAAAGCTTTTACATGAAGCAGGTGCTAAAATTAATCAGATTGATAAATGGGGTAAGAATATAACTTTCTATCTGAAAGATCCTGAAATGCTGCAGTATGCAATATCACAAGGACTGAATATAAATCTTATTGATAAAGACGGTAGAAACGCTCTATTTGACTCGGATATCATTAAGAATGTAAATATGGTAAAAGAACTGATAAACAACAATATCGATATTGAATATTGTAAGGATAGAATATTGGTACAAGCTGTTATGTATAACAGTCCTAAACAAGTATTAAGTATGCTCATTAAGCATGGCGCTAATATTTATGGTGAAGACGAATATGGAAACACTATGTTTTTTCACATAAACAAACTTGAAAAATTACATACTGTTTTTATGTCTAATCCTCATCCCGTTGACCTTGGTTATACGCTTAAAAGTGGAAAAACCGTTTTAGAACAGTTGCGTTATGATTTTCATGTTATTGATTTGTTTGAATCAGATATGTTTACTAATGACATGTTACTGTCACCTTATAAAGGTGGGAAATTAATAGAAAAAATATCACAAATTTATTCTTCGAGACATGGACAGATAAATCCTAAGATAGAAATTATAGCACAAAAATTGCTTTTAAATGATTTGATTAAATCTCCTGATAATACAAATAAAACGACACAAAGACTATAGAAGGTTAAAGATTATGGCGAATAGAAAACAAGATACCGATGGCGTAATATTAACCCGTATTATTGAAGATGAAAAACTTTCCATGAAAGAGAAATATTATATGCTTAATGGTTATTTAGAAGCAAAAGGAGCAGACTGGACAACCGAATTGTTAACTGAACCAAAAAGTTTGTTATTGTATGTATTCTATTATGGATCATCTCAACTATTTAAGCATATTGTGAAATCTAATGAAAAAATAAAAGAAATCCTTTCTCATGAACATGCTTTGAATCCCGTTTTTTTATCAATTGTAGAAAACCCTTACAATTTTGATGCAGAATCACAAATAGAATACCTCAATCTTATAAAATCGTGTTCGGGTAATAATTATAAGAAAAAAATAGAAATGAAGAACATGAAGTCTGTACTCAAAACAGATGCAAATTTGAATCTTGTTGAGCTGCTACTTATTCATAACAATCCCGAAGTCGCCTTGCAGATTGCAAAAAAATTCAAAATTTCAGTAAATAATAAAGATATGAAACAATACTATATGCATAAATTCTGTAAAACAATCCTGAAAAAATATCCCGAGAATCATAAAAAACGCTATTATACTGAAAACCTAAATAGATATATTCTTTTTTTAGAAAAACAAGGATGTGCAATAAAAAGTCCATTACTTGGTGGCTTAGCAGTGCAAGCTTATGATTATTTGAAAAATAATCACGACATGAAAAAAATAGTGCATGATTTTTTGAATCTGAGCAGTAATAAAGAAGGATTAGAGTTAATAGAAAATGCGATGTTTTGTTATGAAAAAAAAGATTACGACTGGTTATACAATACTGTGGCAGAAAATGACGACGATCGTCTCTGGCAGAATGACATTTATAAATTTTTAGCTCGTATAGAGATTAGTTTTTTTGATAATGCGTTTGATAATTTTCATAAAATTTTAAAAGTAAGACGAGAAAAAGTTGATCTTGATAATCAATTTTCTACCATTGAGACAATAAAAAACAAAATCAAAAACAGGCTGTGATTGACTTAATATTTAAAGGTGATCCTTTAAGGGGTTGGACTATCTTTGTTTTTAACTGGCTTTTTCTATGGGCTGAAAAAGTCAATTTATTTTTAGTTTATTTAACTATAAAAAAATATGATTTTTTATTAAAAGTATGAGAACCTATTTTAGGTAAGTTCTGACAAGCATTACGGCAGGAGATATATGGGATATTTAGATAGAATAAAGGTTATTGAAACCCAGTTTAAAGAAGCATTTCCAGATAAAGACGTTCAGCAAAAAAGAATGGTTTCTTCTCTTTTAGATACCTATTTAAAAAAAGAAAGCTTCCCTCTTTATATAAAAAATTCAAATCCAGCGTTTATCCAGTCCGTGTTTTCTTGTATAAAACAGGAACATGACAATTTTTTCAAACGTATTATAGAAAAAGAAGAAAATGTTGCTACTTTTTCAGGCCAGTTTATATTTAACGTTTTTGATATGGATAGAATGGCTATAAATAATGATGAAATTATTAAATTGGCTCGAAAAGACACTCTTTATGAGTATGAAACAATCAGGAAAATGCTTAATGATTCAGGATATTTATGTAAAACGGAGCATTTTAAAGCATATAAAAATCAGTTATGTGATCTCAATCAAATACATGATTCCTCAGTTGTAAAATATCAGTTGAAATATGCAACAGAAGCGATTTTAAACAAAGATAATTGTCTGATTCAGCTTAATGATTCGATATTTATGCATGATAATGTTTTTAATGAAGTTATTGAAAAAGCAAAAAGTATCTGTGACCACTTTGGTTTTCGCTTTATATCAATAGAGAACAGGTATCTTATCTCAAAAGAAAAGGCGATAAACAGATTAACTCAAATAGAAAAAATGTTGTTTAAATTTTGCGAGAGGGCTAAGATTAAACATAAAAATGCAGGTATGGATAAACTGGGCTTAATATTCAGAGAATCTAATCATTTAAATAAAGAAACACCTTCTCCTGCGGGATTTATAACCTGTTCTGAAAATAATATAAACATGTTGGGTGCTATTGTTATGTATAGCGATGAAGATAAGTCCGAGATAACTAATAATGACCTAATGAAAATTGAGCACGAATATTTACATGCGTTAGACTTTTCTTTATCTATTCAACCAAATAAAGTGCCTTTTACTCAATTAGCGTTGGAAGAAAAAGAACAGAAAAAAAACATTTTTGATAAGATACAACAATTAATTTATTTAATTTCAGACAATAAACAAAGACCAGATGAGAAAACCTTAAAAAGTAAATTACACAAATACCTTGGTAATATTTTTTCACATCTTACTGAAAATTGCGATGAAAATACTATTGTTGAAATAAAAAATAAAACAACAATAATGAAGTTTGTAGAAAAATATCTTTCATTTTATATAGAGAGAGGCAAAAAAAAGCTACAAAAAATCTGGTCGGATACATTGAATTATTTTAGTATAGAAATAAAACCTTGTTCATTTAAAAGTAATTTAAAAATTATTTTGAATAAAGCTGTTTTAAAAACAGATATGGCATTTAATGCTTATTATGAAAAACCAACTAATTTTATAAATAAAATAATGCTGTTTTCACCCGAGGAAATTGCTTACTTCAAATCTCCAAAAGAACGGCTTGCCTGGGTAAGCTTATTCGCAGAACATGATGTAGTAAGAACGAACTTGACACAATTCTATAGTATGGTTCATGGAGAAAATTAATTTATGAATAAAGATATAGACTATGAGGTATTTGAATTAATAAAAAAACATCTTGTATATGAAAAGATAGAACTTGAAAAAGATCTTATATTTGCAAATCTTTATAAAACAGCAAATAGTGTAATCTCATTTTTGAAAGAAAATAATTCAGAATTGCTTTCGCAAAAAGATCGTTTAATCGATGGAATGAAAAATATAGCTATAGATGAATTTAAGAGATTTTCAATGGAAGATATTTATCTATTGTGTTTAGTGGATGAATTTCAAAAAATTTTGGAGTATGTAGATAAAAGGGAATTGTTTAAAAATATGCGTTCTCATTTGGATGAACATTATGAAGAATGGAAGCTTTATAGTTACATTAAGATAAAGTCAATATTTAATTATAATACAGACAACAATGAATTGTTTGACTTTTACAAGAAAGAAATTGCTACTATTTTAGAAAGTTCGGATGTAAAACGTATCTTAAAAAGAAGGCGAAAAGATGTTTTTTGTGAATTAATTTTAAAATGCTTAGAAGAAAATTTTATAGATAGTAATTATATGGGGAATGAAAAAAAAAGTTTATTATCTCTATTGCCAATAGGATTTAGTAACAAATCACTACTTTTAAAATTAAAAGAAGAAGGGTTCAATACTAATTTGAATGAAAATAATTTAGTTGTAGAATTATTTACGGAGGGCAATATTGATTTATTGTGTGCTTTAATTGAGATAAGTGATTACAGTTATAAAGAAATGCTAATAATAAAAAATGATTTCATTGAATATTATCAAAAAAATCCTGATTTAAAAAATGCACTATCTTTTTTAGGATATGGTAATCCTGAAAAAAACTTTAATGTTTTCACACATGCATTAGATATAAAATTGCTGTCAATAGAAAAAAAAGAAATGGAAGGAAGAATACATAGTCAAAATAAAATCTCTTGTGTAAAAAGAATATAAAGTTTGAATTTTTGAAAAAAATATGCCAGTATGAGCCATATTTTAAAAGGAATAAATATGAAAAAAATTATTATTGCAACATTAGCATGCTTGTTAACAATTTCACTGGGCGTTATGGCTAATACTCTAATCTTTAAAAATAAAGCGATAAAAACAGATGACATAAGGCAAGAACTCACAATTAATGACGTTCTTACTAAACCAAAGAATAAAGTTAGTTTATTGAATAACATAAATCCAAAAGAGCAGTATGCTATAGGTATCGTAGTGCAGCAAACGCCTGTCTCAGAGAGAGATTCATTAAAAAATAAAACATTAGGTGAAGTGATTAAGATTTACGAGACAAATACAGGAGAAACTGTTCCAGAAGGTCAGATTTCATATAAAGATCTTAAATATAAAGAATTGACTTCAATCGAAGCCGCCAAATTTTTATTTGCCCTGTCTACGCCTCAATCAGATAAAGACATTATGGAAGTCTATATGACGAAATACTTCCTCAACAAGCAGGATATGAAAGTATTAAATGAAAAGACAGTTGGTGAGATTATTGAAACAGCTAAAACGGAAATGCCAGAATTATATCAAAAGTTTGTCACTTATAATAAACAGAAAGAGCAAGAAAAAAAGAAGAAAACTGATAATAAATCTTCAACACCATCCTGATAAATAAAGTAATAAAAAAGCCTCAGTGAAAATGAGGCTTTTTTATATAAAATTAATCCTTGCTATCTATATTCATTTAATTTAAAATGTTTTTTTAAATAATATAGGAGTTTATTATGATAAATGATGTTCTGAAATTTGATAAAAAAATTGCATTTATTACTGATGATTTTATTGCGAAGGCGGAACTTAGTGAACAGGAATTGTCACAACTAAAATCGTTAATCGTTGCTAACTACGATTTAAACATAAAGCGTAATAATTATATTAACCGTAATGGTTATGTCCCTGGTGATGTTGTGTCATCTCTCCAGAATAATAATGAAAAATTATTGTCATTCATGAAGAAAGCAGAAAAAGTAAAACTGTTTGTTTTTATAGATGAATAAGGAAAAAAGATGAAAAAAGAGCATTTACACGGTCTTGATTTAATGCGATATTTGCTTGGTGTGTATATCGTTCTTTACCATACCTTTCATTATTCTTCACTGCCTGACATTGTAAATAAGTTTACTGGTGTTGGTTTTATATCTACTAGTACTTTTTTTATACTTTCAGGCTTTATATTAAGCTATGTTTATTACCATTATAATGAGAGTAATAATAGTTATTATTTAAAAGAAAAACGCCATTCTTTTTTATTAAAACGGCTGGCTAACCTTTATCCTATTCACATTTTTTCCTTACTGCTGACATTGATTGTTGTTACCGTATTGGGAAGTCTTGAAATAACACCAGAAGATAAGCTTGCCAGTCTTCGTTATGTTATGTATGATTCTAATAATTATACACCTATAGAGAAATTGCACCACTGGATGTCTGATAAAGAACTTATTACCGCATTCATTATGAATATTTTTCTTGTACATTCATGGAATCCGTTTTATCTTTCCTTTAATGCTCCTTCATGGTCTATTTCAACATTGTTTTTTATGTATCTGATTTTTCCTTTTATCGCTCCGAAAATTTTAAAAAATAAACACCCTGGTAAAAGTCTGATATTGATTAATTTAGTTTATATTGCGATCCCCTGTTTATTTATTATTATGAAGTGGTTTGATATGCCATTTACGGGAATTATTAATCGCAACCCGTTAGTCAGAATGTTTGAGTTTATTGCAGGTATTATGTTGTGTAACTTTTATTTAACCTATAAAGATTATATTCGTAGTAAAAGCAAAGTATTATTTTTAACAGGTATTCCTTTTATTTTAGTATCCTGCTATCTGGCAGGTATTTTACTGACTAATCCTGACGCTATCATGAAAGGTGGTAATGGGGCATATTATCTTTTGCACACAGGTTTAATGTTATTGCCAGAATGCTTTATTGTTATTTTATTTTGTAATGTAAAAATAGAAAAACCAAAAATTGTAAGCGTAGTTAAAAGGTTAGGAGGTGCTTCTTTGCCTATGTTCGCACTCCATATTCCATTGTATCTGATGTTATCACGTGCTGAGATATTTTTTTTTGAAGAAAAACACTTATGGGTTTATCCATTTTACTTACTTGTTATAACATATGTATGTGTTGTTTTTCAGGAAAAACTGGTAGTGCCTGTAAGAAAAAAAATTTTAAAAGTTGCAAACGTAACGAAAAAAGAAGTATAAATAAATGTTTATTTATAAAAATCGTTACTGTGTTATCAAAATGCTAAACGATTAAGGGGAGAATATGGAAAAGCTAATATTGAATACAGACTCGTTAACGATATCCTACACTGATACCAATTTTGAAATACCTTTTTTCAACGTATTGAGTGAAGAAGAGATTTTATCTCATATAAACCTTCCTATATCATTTGAAGGAGAAAAACCCTTTTCTTTGCGTGTACTATCTACCTTCTTAAAAAAGTATGGTGTTTTTCAGTTTTTGTTCCCGTCAATCAGAGATTTTTTGATTTTAACAGATAACATAAAGCCTCACCTTTATTTGGTAGACGAAAAAGCTAATGTTATTGATTTAAACAGTAAAAGAAAAAATGCAGAGACAGCAAAAATATTTAAATGTCTTTTGTTAGAAAAAAGAAATACAATTACAAAAAGAATGTCTGAGCAGCAAGAGGTGTTATCATTAAATATTTATAAAAATACCCTTTTAATGGGTAGTGAAATTATGAGTGAAGAAATTCATGCAGACGTAAATTCGGTTTATACTTTATCTGGTATAGCTATTGAGCACTATTTTGATATTCCAATCTATATGTGCAAAACCAGCAACTCACTACATGAGACCATAGTGTACGACAGTGGGAAGGAAAGAGACCATGTTCATACTTATTGTGATATGGAAGAAAAAATTACGCTATATGAAATGCTGGAAGGTATTTTATACAGTATTACTATTTATCCAGAATCTTTTATTGAAGATGACGATCTGGAAGATACAATAACAGATTCAATGAATGTAGTGAAATTTAATGATCCAGAAAAAGAGGATGAATGACTATGGGGAAAGTTTATAAAGCGCCTGAAAAAACCGAATTAAATGCTAATGAGTTCAGTATTTTTTTAGGAGGAAGTATTGAAATGGATAAGGCTGAACGCTGGCAGGATAGGCTGACTGAAATTCTACTTGCTAAGTTTAATGATATTGTTATTTTTAATCCAAGGCGAGATAATTGGGATAATAGCCTTAATAATACGATTGAAAACCCAGTATTCGATGAACAGGTTTCTTGGGAATATGAACATCTTAAAAAAGCAGATATTATTTTAATCTATTTTCAGCCAGGTACTTATTCACCTATTTCTTTACTTGAATTAGGTTTATTTGCAAAAGATAATAAAGTTATTGTATGTTGTCCAGACGGATACTGGAGAAAAGGAAATGTTGATTTTGTCTGTAGAGAGTTTAATATCCCAGTAATAAGTCATTACGAACAAATAGTCGATATTATAAAAAATGGACATTAATACCCTTTCATTATTTAAAAAATATTTTAATGTAGGCATAATAAACACGGCACTGCACTGGCTGACTTTTTATATAGTATATCGTTTGTGTGGAGAACAGTCTATCAGTAACCTGACTGGATTCTTATTATCAGTTTCTTTTTCTTATTTTGCGAATGCTAAATATACATTTGAAAGCCGTGTTAAAATAAGCAAATATATTTTATATGTCGCTTTTATGGGGATAATGAGTTATCTTTTTGGATATGTATCTTCGCTTTTACATCTCCATGCGATAATAACTCTGATTCTTTTTTCTGGATTTAGTTTAATTGCAGGTTTTGTCTTTTCAAAAATAGTTGTTTTTAAAAAATAAGAAGGTTTTTATGAATAAATTGAGTTTAGTTGTACCTGTTTATAATGAAGAAGATAGTGTTACGACTTTTTATGATAAAGTTGTATCCTTTGAACCACTGAATTCAGTTATGCTGGAAATCGTTTTTATAAATGATGGAAGCAAAGACGATACTTTGCGTTTGATTAATAATCTGGCCATTAAAGATGAACGTATAGTGGTTATTGATTTATCAAGAAACTTTGGTAAAGAAAATGCACTTTGTGCCGGTATAGAATATGCTACTGGTGATATTGTTATTCCAATAGACGTCGATCTTCAGGATCCTATTGAGGTCATTCCTTTAATGATAGAAAAATGGAGAAACGGTGCACAAGTAGTATTAGGTAAGCGAGTTAACAGAGAAAGTGATACTTATTTTAAAAGAAGATCTGCAGAAATTTTTTATAGTTTGCATAATTATATTTCATCCCCCAAAATTGAAGAAAATGTTGGTGATTTTCGTCTGATGGATAGACAGGTTATTGACGAATTAAAAAAATTAACGGAAAAGAATGTATTTATGAAGGGATTATTTAGCTGGGTAGGGTTTAAAACAGAAATAGTTACCTATACGAGAGAAAGCCGTTTTGCTGGCGAATCTAAATTTAACTTTTGGAAACTGTGGAACCTCGCATTAGAAGGAATTACCTCGTTTAGTAATGTTCCACTGAAACTATGGACATATATTGGGCTATCAATATCAACAATGTCTATACTTTATGGTCTTTTTATGATTATAAAGAAAATATTTTTCGGAATTGCTATTCCTGGATATCCTTCACTTTTGGTATCCATTCTTTTCCTGGGTGGTATACAATTAATAGGTATAGGCGTATTGGGTGAATATCTCGGACGTATTTATACAGAAACAAAAGCAAGACCCCGATATATTGTAAATAAAATTATAAAGAAAAATAATAAATAAATATTAAAGGATCAGAACATATTATGTTAAAAAAATTACTGGATACACAAATCAGTGTTAAATGTTTTTTAATGTTGCTTACACTGGCATATGTTCTTTATCTTTTTCCTTATATAACAAGTCAACATTATTTTATGGATGATAATGTTCGCGTTATTATTGGTAATCCCGACTGGGGCTGGCAGGGAAGACCTCTCGCTGATTATATTATGTATTTTTTAAGCTCTAACATGAAAAGAATAACCAATCTCAATCCTATGCCTTTATTATTGAGCATGGGGCTATTGTTATCAGTGATTTATTACATAATAAAAAAACATATTAATAGCATTCAGATCAAACTATTAATTCCTTATTTTTTTATAATAGGGAATCCCTTTTTTGTTCATAATCTTTTATATCAATATGATTCTTCACTAATGATATCTGCAATGTCACTGGCTATCTTTGCTTTTTTCTACGAAGACACTAATAAAATTAAAGAGAATGGTATAATTATTTTATCTTTAATTGCCTCATTATCCTTATATCAACCTTGTGCCAATATTTATCTGGCGTTAATAGCTGGTAATTTCTTAATCAAAATAAAAAAGCATCATTCATTGAAAGATTTATATGGTGAAATACTTAAATTCTGTTGTTCAACTGGTCTGTACTATCTTATTATTATGAAAATTTTAGGATTTTCGACTCCCCGAAGCCATTTTTTATCGTTCTCACATCCCTTTGAAATTATTCAAATGACCTTTAATAAAGTTGAATTTTTTGTATCCTCATTATTTTTAAATATACCTGTTATGCAATTCTCTTTAATTATTATATTTTTCTGCATGTTTATGGTAACAATATGCAAAGAAATTATTAAAGAAAAAAAATTACATTATAAAATATTATTGATATTATCACCATTTGCACTTTTCTTGTCTTTGTGGGGAGGACTTCTGTTGATTAAAGAACCCCTTATTCAACCTAGAGAGTTTGTGGTTTTTTCAGCTATTCTTTTTATCGTTTCATTTGGTGTGATTCAAGTATATTCTAATCAAATTTTAAGCATACTTGTTTTATTGTTAGTAATATTTTCTTTTGGTTTTTCATACAATACATATAATGTATTTAAGGAACAAAAACAGTTTGAAGAGAGAATTAATGATAATATTTATTCCGATATTATAGGGCATGCAAAACTTTATGAGGCCGCCAAAATATATATTAATGGAAGACCTCTGAAATCTCCTGTCTTAGCTATTGAATCTAAAAGTACACCTATTTATAATTCTTTTATAGAGCCTGCTGATAAATGGGTTACGCGCTATTCTTTGATAAGGATGGGTATTAGAAATATACAGGACGGTTTCAACGATGATAATAAAGTTCAATTGAAGTTGATTTGTGAACAAACACCTTTTATCGAAAACTTGTATTATAATATTTATTTAATTAATCATAGTGCTGTTTTATGGTTCAAAGCAATTGATAGTAAAAACAAGTCTGAATATATTATTCCTTGTACTAAATAGAAAGAAATTCACCTCGGCGTTTTATTTTAATAAAAAAAGAGCTATAATATTATAAATAAAACGTAAAGGTTGCATAAATGATAAAAGAAATTTCTTCCTGCATAAGACAGGGTAAATATGAAAAAGCAATATCGCTAATAAATGAAAATAATGTAGATGTGAATGCTCCTGTGCCAGGTGCAAGTAAATATAAAGATTTACTTTCTTTGGCTTTTTCTAATTATTTTTTGTTTGATAAAAACCCTGCTGTATTAAATACTTTAATTGACAATGGCGCAGATGTTTATGTTTCTGTTAATGGCATTCCATTGTTATTCAGTATGATAAAGTATAATATGCATGCTGTAATTGAAAAAATTATTCAAAAAGGTATCGATCTTGATTTGTTTGAAGAAAGATCAGGCAGTAATCTGCTTAAATATTCAGAAGGGTTCATAAATAAAGCTTCTTATCTTATAAAAGAAAATTTTCATGATACAACAAAAAAATACGTAACAATGATTGATGCTTTAAGAAATAAGGATATAGATTATATTGTACAAAATAAAAATCTTATTCTAAGTAATGAAAAAGGCCCACTTGCTCAAAACACTTTGTATGGATTTCGAAAAAAAGAACTCTCTCTTGAAGATACTAAACGTATTTTCGATGTTTTATGGGGTTCAGATTTTGATACAAATTATACCTATCGTCAAAAGTCCAAAAACGGTGAGACTTATAGTAATAATATTATTAGTTCATTTTATAAAAATACATTCAATACTTCACCAACTTATGAGGATTCGCAGCTCGTCGTTTATTTCTTAGAAAAAGGTTTATCTCCTTTTTTAGACGATGAGCATTATGCGTTGTATCATGACGTGATCAAAAAAGATGATAAAATAGTTTTTAAAGCATTACTTGATAAAGGATTATTATCAGAAAAAGAGAATATTAAATTAAACATCGCTATATTAAATGGCAATGCTGAATTAATAGAAATGTCTTTATTCCATAAGAAATCACTTGATCAAAATAAAGAAACTACCCTGAGTAATCAAAAGGTGATTTTACAAGGTTGCATAGAACGTAAAAAAAAGAAAGTGATAGAAAACTATTTTAATAATGATAATCCAGAATTAAATGTACGACTTGATATTGTTAAAAGTTATGCTGATGCACTATACAATGAAGACATCTCATTGCTAAAAAAATTATATGAATTATTCGAGGTTGATATAAACCAATCGGTAGCAGAGAGTAAAACCAAAATAAAACACGTATATCATAATGCATTATCCCCTTTGTTTTTCGCATTAGTAGATCTGCATAAAAAAGATAATGAAAAAAATAAAAAAACTTTCAAAAAAAGAAAAGCAATATATGACTTTTTAAATAAATATACAGATATAGATTGGAATAAAACAGACCATAATGGTCAAAGTTTTTTGTTCAGATTAGTCGAGAGTAATAGTTTTGATGATATATTATATTTAAAAGATAAAATGGATATCAATTTAAAAGACCTTAATGCTCATAATGCTCTGGATCGTGTTATAATTTACGAATCAAATGCAGAAATTCTGATTGAGAGTGCAGGTTGTCTTTTTGAAGTAGGTATCAGACCTGGTATAGACTTGGAATCATTTATGCAAAATAAAATTTCTTCTTCAAGAAATATTAAAAAAGTAGAAGAGCTGAGAACCTTTTTTGAGAGCATGATTGCTACTATTCAAAAAGAAAGTCTTAACCTTTTACTTGAACAACCTGTTGAACCTAAACTAATAAAAAAATCACGCCTGTAATCCCAAAAAGAAGAGCAATTGCTCTTCTTTTTATTTAAATTTTATCAGAATCTGATTTTTTTATTTGAGAATGTGTTTGTTTTGAGTCAGGAATGCTATTATCCGTATGGATAATATTAAATTTAGCTAAAATCCAGATAATAATTAATGCTGCTATAATCAATACGATTATTTTTAATAAGTGTTTTAAAAAAAGTAAACCAATTACAATAAGTATGATAATTGCCAAAAATAAAATAAGGTCGTTTAGTTCCATGAAAACTCCTGAGTTATAATATCTGTCCTCTGCAAATCAGATATTTATTATGTTATTAAAATTAGCTCATTATAGTCTATTCTTTTTGATAGTCACGTCAATATCTACGGGATGTAAACTTTTGTTAATAATATATTGTTCAACACTAACAATACCTTTTTCATTTAATTCATCACATTCGTTTGTTCTGATTAATCTCGTCGCACCATCTTTGTTTTCGATAAAAGTAAACTGACCTATTCCATACTTAATATTACTATTATTTGGAGACTCTGAACCATTGCTCGCGTATTTTAAATTACTGTTAAACAATACAGCATTCTGATTAAATGCAGTTTTAAGAACAAATTCATTTTTGCTGTTAAAGTAATCATTATGAATGGGTGTACCTTTTCCATTTAAATAAGGTGTTTTTTGGCTTGATACAGAATATAGATCATTTTTAATTAATCCTACATCGATACACTTATGAAAAAATTGCTCTTTTAATTCCGTTAATTCCCGATGAGTTAAAAGCTGATAGATAATTCCACAAAACAAAGGGCATTCTTCTTTCATTAGCGAACAAGAAGAGTCAAAATTTTCAAGCATTTTAAAGCCTTCGTCATAATGTTCATTATAAAAAAGACATTTAACAATATCTGTGGAAAAAACTTTTGACATATCATCGTGATTCAGAATGTAGTTGGTTACATTGTCATTAAATAAACCATAACGATTCTGTTCAATAGAAATCTCAAAGATGTGTGAAATCGCTTTATCCGCAGAAACACTTGGATATAAAGAAAGATTATAAATTATGGTTTTTATATCCTGATTATTTATAATGTGTTCCATAATCGGATCATAAAAATAAATCATGTTCCGGCAACCTGATTCTGCAATTTTTGTTCTTTGTTGATTGGAAAATAAAGGTAGTTTATCTAAAATAAAATGTATAATAGTATTACTAAATTTTAAATATTCCTGATTTTCAGTATTAGAACGACAGATTAATAAAGCATAGCTAATCGCTTCCTGCATTCTGAAACTGATGTCATCTATATTGTGTTTTTTTTCTGCTTCATCAAAACATATTTGATAAGCTTCGGCATTTTTACATTCGTAAGCATTATGCATAATCAATGAAAGTTCTTGTATAGTTAAATTTTCTTGAAAAATAATATTTTGTAACTCTTGATTGTCGTGTTTAAATATCGCTTGGTATATTTTTTCTTTCATAATTATAATCTCGGTGTAGTATTTAGAGTTGGATTCACTGAATCAGAAAGGATATTAAATAAAGATTTTTGGAATTTGATATTTTCAAACTCTACTTTATATTCAAATGTTTGGAATTTGTGAGCCAGATATTTAGTAATAATATTATTATTATTTTTAACGAAATTTTCTAAAATTTCTTTTTTTATTAAAACGGAATTTAAGCTATCCTGTTCCTGCTGATCAAGAAAATGATTATTTTTAGCTAATTTATTTAAATAATGCTTGTTGTAATTATAAAATAACTTAATTATTAATGAATAATCATTAATAAATTCAGGGTTGAGTTGTTCAATATTTTTTTTAATATGAAGAAATTTATCTGAAAAAGCTTCCAGGTAAGGTAATCTTTCTTTTGAAAATTCAATCTCTGTTTTTTTTGTATTAATATTGAATGCGCAAAAACCGTTTATAAAAACCATATCGAAAATATTGTTATATATATTAGCTCTACTTGATAAATTACCATAAAAATAACTGTTCTTAAATATGGGATACATTATATCATAAAGATAAAGCGTATTGTTTCCCTGTAAAACAGTAATCCCTTTTCCTGGTTTTACCGAAAATAAAGAGAATTCATTGATTGGCATTTTTTCAAGAAGAAAATTGATAAACGAAAAATCTGTTTTTTTATTCCATCCAGTAGCACCAGATAACTGGACAAGAATATTTTCTGACATTTGTGCATCAATATTATTACAGAAAAATTCAGGATCATTTCTTAAAATCTGTCGTATTAAAATGTCTTCATAATATTCAGTGTCAGACGTTTCTAAAAACATAAATAAATTCCTATAAAAAAGATACTTTTCTATTATATGATGAAAAGTATCTTCTGAAAAGAACAATATTATTTATTATATTTTCCAGCCATCGCCTGATAAACTTTATTCTCACTACTTAAAAGTTGATATTTCGACTGTATTATGGCTTGTTTATTATTATTTACAGCCTGTATTGCATTGAGCCAGTCAATCATTTCATTAATCCCTTGCTGGTATCTTATTTTATAGTACTGTTCTATTTTTAAAGATTCCTTATATTGTTTTTGAATATTATCATAATTTTGCTGATAATTAACATAGGTAAAGTAATAAGAATCGACCTCATTCAACGCTGTCGTAATATTTTTTTCAAAATCCAGTTTCGCGAGATTGAACTGACTTTCAGATATTTTACTATTCCATTTAATTCTATTCCAGTCTAGGAAAGGTAAAGAAATATTAATATTTCCTGACAAAACAGGAACGTTAAAAGTACTTCTTAATTTATCAGAAGAGGAACTTAATGTAGAGCCTAACGTAACAGAAGGATACATGCTTTTTTCAACAGCCTGTTTATCCTTAAATGCGCTAAGTAGCGTATACTCTTTTGCTTTTAAATCAGGTCTGTTTGCAATAGTCGATACCGGCACAGTTAAGTCTACACCAAGTAAATGAATATCGAGTAAACTTCTTGTGGAAAAATTAAAATTATCTTTAGGTTGATAATTAAGTAAATTTTTTAAAGTTACTTCCTGATTTTTTATCTGTAAAGCAAGACTGTTTAAAGTATTTTCTGTTGCAGTTATGGATTGCTGAGATTGAATAACATCCAGATTAGAAATTAAACCTGCTGCAAATTTTTTATTAGTTATTTGATAAATTTGCTGATAATTTTTGAGATTTTGTTGATTCAATTGATATGTTTCATTTAAATATTTCAAATTAAAATAAGTGTCTATCACATTATTAATAAGTGCAAGTTTTGTTTCTTCTTTATCCTGTTGAGTTGCCTGATATTTCCATTGCTGAGCGTCAACCGAATCTGCCAGGCGTTGCCATAAATCAATTTCATAACTGATACCTATACTACCATTAAAATTTCGGGTCGAAGCACTTCCTGTTTTAATGTTTTTGTTTGCAGAAGCACCCAGAGAACTGCTGAATGTAGGTACAAGATCTGCTCCCAGTAAATTTGCCTGATAGAGAGCCTGATTGACGCGTATTGCACTTTCTGCCAAATCAATATTATTTTTAATGGCAATATTAACAATCTGGTTTAAGTCATTATCATTGTATGCTGTCCACCATTGAGTGTTAATATTATAGTTTGAGTTTTCAGGGTACGTTTGCTCTAATGTTTTATAAGGATACTTCTCAAATCCTGAATGGGAAGAGCAGCCTCCTACGATTAAACTAATGATAATAACACTGTGTTTTATTTTTAACATAAATTTATCCTTTTTAAGTTTATTCTCTTGCCAGAGCGTCAATTGGGTTAAGTTTAGACGCATTCCTTGCAGGGACAAAGCCAAATATAATACCAATCATGCTTGAACACAAGACGGCCATAATAATAGAAAATGCTGAAAAGCGCATGGCAAAATTAGTAATAAAATGATTAAAGAGTAAGCTAATACCATAAGAAATTGCAATGCCACTAAGTCCACCAATAATACAAATCAATACAGCCTCTATAAGGAATTGTTGTAATATATCGGATTGTCTTGCACCAATAGCCATTCTGATACCAATTTCTTTTGTCCTTTCTGTAACAGAAACCAGCATTATATTCATTACACCAATACCTCCAACAATAAGAGATATAAGTGCAATGGAGGAAATCATGAGCGTCATGGTATTGGTTGTTTTTGTTATTGTTTCTTTGATACTGTCAGAATTAAAAGTGAAAAAATCTTTTTTCCCATGTTTATTTGAAACTAGCTCAATGATATTTTTTTGTGCAGCATTTGTAGAAAAAGTATCTTTTACCCTTACGGTTATAGAATCAATATTTTTACTTCCAGAAATACGATTCATGACAGTAGAATAGGGCGACCATATATTTAAAGAATCATTATTGCCAAAACCACTATTTTTAGGTTTTGTTACACCAATGACTTTTAAAGGAACCTGGTTAATCATAAGAATTTCCCCAATAGGGTTTTCATTGTTCAAAAAAAGTTGTTTCACTGCGTTATTATCAATTACGGCAACCTGCGTACTATTTACAATATCCGAAGAATAGAACTGACTTCCCATGTCAATATCCAGACCTTTAACAGCAAAGTATTCAGCGCCAACACCCTGAACCTGTGCGCTGACAGCAATATTTTTATAAGTTACAGTTCCTGTTGTAGAAGAATTAGGTGTCGCACTTAATACATAAGGCTGTTTATTTAAGATATCCGAGTCAGAAGCCGTAAGGGTTTTAATTTTACCAGAACGCATATCCCCAAAACCTTCGCCTGGCATAATATCAATAGTATTTGTTCCAATAGAGTTAATATTTTCCAATATTTTTTCCTGAGAGCCTTTTCCTAATGCAACTATTGAAACAACAGATGTTATTCCTATAATAATACCTAACATAGTTAAAAAAGAACGCAGTTTGTGTGAACCAATTGCACTCATCGCCATTTTAAAGGATTCCCAAAATTGATCTTTAAATACGGAAGATAAATTTTTTTTAGTAGTTGGTTTATGTTCTGTATTTTGCCTTACCAGAAGAGTACTGTCAGACTGTTTTTTATCAGAAATAATTTCTCCATCCTTAAGTTCAATTATACGTTCAGCATTTTGAGCAACTTTACTGTCATGTGTGACAAGAATAATAGTATGTCCTTCTTTATGTAAGTCTTTTATAATATCCATAACAACTTCACCACTTTTAGAATCCAAAGCTCCAGTAGGTTCATCAGCAAAAATCACCTGTCCTCCATTCATAAGTGCTCTTGCAATAGAAACTCTCTGCTGCTGACCACCTGAAAGCTCATTGGGCTTATTATGAATTTTATCTTTCAATCCTAATTTTTCTAATAATTCTGCTGATCTTCTTTCTCTTTTTTCCGCAGATAGACCTAAATAAATAGCAGGGAGAGCCACATTATTTAATGCACTCATGGTGGATAACAGATTATATCTCTGGAAGATGAAGCCAAAATATTCTCTTCTCAGTGCCGAAAGTCCATCAGAATCAAGAAGTTTTGTTTCCTTATTATTGATTTCATAGTTTCCGGTTGTAGCTTGATCAAGGCAACCCATAATATTCATAAGTGTTGATTTTCCAGAACCGGAAGCACCAATAATCGCAATAAACTCTCCTTTTTTAATTTCCAGGTTAATATTTTTTAATACGTTGACTTTATTTTCTTTTTGACCATATGACTTACATAAGTTTTGTATTTTTATTATATTTTCCATTTACATTCTCCCTGGCGGTCTTGTAGGCTGATTCTTATCGATAACATCGCCGTCATTGATTTCAGAAGTAATCACGAACTGTCCTTCTGTAACTCCTGATAAAACCTGCGTATTTATACTGTCGCTGATTCCGGTTTTTATATATTGTTTACTTACATTATTATTGTGGAGTAATCGCACATATTTACCCTGATTATCATTTTTGATTGCAATCTTAGGGACAATTAATGTTGATTTAGCTTCTTCAATAGAAATAGATATCTGAGTTGTCATGTTAATTCGTAAAATATTATCTTTATTATCTACAATCAGATTACCATAATAATAAATAGCGCTACTGCTTGAAGATGCAGTTGAAGCACTGGTATTTACTGAGCTATCGCTTAATGTGGTAGGGCCAGGATCGACAGAATCTAAAATAGTATGATATATATGTTCAGGATTACTTAATATAGAAAAAGTGACAGCCTGACCTGATTTAACCTTAGTTATATCACCTTCTGAAATTTCTGCCTTAATTTTTACTTTATCAAGATTAGCTATTTCAACAATGGTAGGGGTTGTCTGGTTGGAGTTAACAGTTTGTCCTTCTTCAACCGGTGTAGATACAATAATGCCATCAAGTGGTGCAACAATTTTAGTGTAACCCAAATTTACTTTTGCTGTATTAACTGCAATATTTGCTTGTTTAATGTTCGCATTTAATTCTTCAACATTTGACTGAGCTAATGCTAAATTATTTTTATATGTTTCAAGATCTTCTTTTGAACCTGCATTTTGTCTGGATAAAACTAGTTGTCTTTGATATTGAGTTTTGGCTATATCTAGTGAAATTTTTTTAGATTTAAGTTGAGATTCATAAATTACCAGTTTAGAAAGTTGAGTATCCAGGTCATTTTTTTGAGTCGTTGAATCAATTTCAGCAATTGCCTCGCCTTTCTTAACTTTATCACCTAATTTTACTGAAAGTTTTTTTATCTGGCCGGAAACCTGCGCACCCACAGAAACTTTTTGGAAGGCATTAACTGAACCTGTTGCTAAAACAATATTAGAAATGTTTCCCTTAGATACAGGTTGTGTAATGTATTGTGTATGTTTTTCAGAGTCAGAAAAACTAAAATAAAAAATTGCAAAAATAATGATAATGGAGAGTAAAAATATTTTCTTACGATGTTTTTTGATGTTCATATTAATTTTCCTCAAAAATTCTAACTAATATAGAACAAATGAGGAAAATTTAAAGTACAACAACCTGTTTTTTCACAATATTTACATTACAGTCGGCTTCTTTTTTCTTGTTTAATTGCAGAAATATTTGAAATGTGTTTGTTAATCATCTTTTTTTGCAGATTAATATACTGTTCAGTAAATTCTTGTTCTTTTATTGGGTCGTTTAGTAAAGAGATTGCGGCAATGCCAGAATTATTGGTATGTAATATATTTATATTATGTTCAATTGCCCATTTAATTTTTTTATAAAGGTCTTCTTTTGGATTGTCTTTTTTTAACATAAGATGAACAAGATTATTGTTCTCGCTATCAAAGTATACATTAATATTACCTATTGTGTTTTTTAAAATGTTTATTTTTTCAAAGTTAATATTATCAAAAAGATTATCAAAAACAAATTTTCCTTCAAAAAAGAAATAATCTTTAAATAATATATTTGTCCCATCATTAGGTGTATTAAATTCGTTTTTATCGAAACCTTTTTTGATAAGATAATGAAAAATAGATTCTGTTGTATGTTTATTAGCTAAACCTGGAAAATAAGTATAACGTTCCCCATACATCCCACTATATGATTCTTTATTATTCTTAAAGTCATTTTCTGAGACAATATTTGGTTTAATCTGGTTTTTGCTGTTAAATAAGCACATAAAAGCAGTATGGTTTTGACTATTTGTACTATTAAAAGGCATTTCCCATTTGCTCAAAATAAAATGAAGTTCTTTCAATCTATGTCTATTAATTAACAAATGTAAAATAGTATTTCCTTCATCATTTTTCTGGTATATATTAATGCCAAGGTTGCACATTTTTTTTATAATGCCCGTTTTATTGTCATTATGGGTATTTTGAGCTAAATAGTGTAAAGCATTATTATTCCCATGATCAAGACTATTAATCGAAATACCTTTTTCAAGTAATAAGTTAATATATTTAATCGTCTTTTTATATTGTCTGACATTGTATGCTGTTGAACGCCATATGTTGATAAAGCTAAACCCCTGACAAAAAGAATGCAGTGCATTTTTCCCATTATTATTTTCAGATAAAGGATCTGCACCTTTGTTAAGTAAAAAAGAAATAAAATTAAGATCTGTATTTTGTGCAATAAGAAAAGGTGTATCACCTATGAAATTTTTGTCATTTATTGTCTTTTTTAAATTTTTGTTATTTAAAAGGAAATTGATGATATGTTTGTTATGTTTATTTTCACAAGCAAGATGCAATAAGTTATTTCCATTTTTTTCATTAACCCAGTTGATATCAAACCCAACTTTTATCAAGAATTTAAAAGTAGATAAGCTATTTAATGAAATAGCTTCCCTAAGAAGATTATCTCCTTTTGAGGTTACCTGATTAATGTAAAAATCAGGATCACTATTTATAATGCGTTTAAATGTTTTTTTCAGAAAGAAAATATCCTGTATGTTTTTAGGTGATAATGAATATGATTTTCTATTTATTTGCTGCAGTATGACTCCCGCATAGTTGCCTGCGCCAAAAACATCATTAAGTAATTCGTTATTGGAAGTTAACAATTCAGGATATGTTTCGATAAGATAATTGGTTATTTTTTTAGGAATATGTTTATCTGTAAGGCAATAGTAAAGACAAGAAAAATCCGGTTCATTTAATGGCTCTTTTGATAAATCATTATTCTTATTAATATAAGAGATGAAAGTTGCAAGATCATCTTGTTTTATTATGTTTTTTAACGCGTTATCGGCTTTTAAAATAAGTTTATTCATTTTTTATATTTCCTCTTTCTCTTATAATAATAACACTTATATTGATTAAAAAAAAGTAGCTATATGAAACCAATTTTGTTATTATTGAGGTATATATTCTCAAACTGGAGTGTGTTATGTTAAAAAATCAATATCATTCTGATCCTTTTTCTGACGATTCTGACGATTCTGATGATTTTGCAGAGATGAGAGTTGTGTGTGAAGATGATTACGGTATATTTGAATTCGAAGATGAAGGAGGTTTTGAAGAACAGCCGCTGGAAATGAATTTTAAAATTAAACCCATTGTATCATTGGAACAAATGTTATCTGAACTTGAAAGTATGTCTCAAATTTCAAATTCTGCATCGTTAACTATAAAAGAAAGAATAAAAAATATTGATAAATTTGTTCTCCAGAATAATCAATTAGCGGCTGAAAAAAATTTAATTAATATAAGTGTAATGAATCAAAACCCAGATTTGTTTCTTTTCTTAATTAATGAAATAGGTTATACCCCTTTTGATTTAAATAATAAAGATAAAAATAATGCAGATGCTTTTAATGTATATTTTCATTATCCTGATTTTTTAGACATTTTATGGGAACAAACATCTTACTTTAAAGAAAAAAGTGTTCAGCTTTCATTCCACCATGCTATCTGTAAATATATTTTTGATAACAGGAAAAAATCATTATTCGATTCAAATGAAAAAATAATTAATTTTATAAAGAATAAGTTTACTCCTGTTTTTTCAGATAACTTAAAAAAAGAAAAAATAAAAATTGAAGAATCATCCCATAAAACAATTCATGAAGTATTTGAAAATAATTTGATTTTTAAAAATGATTCTATGATTTCACATTATAATAGGTATATGAAAAGTGCTTTTAATTTTTCTGAAAAAGCAATATTATTAGCAGGTTTGCAAAAAATGCGAAATTCTGATCACCTTAAATTGTTTATGAATATTTGTAGTGATATGAAAGTAAATAAAAACTCTGATATGTTTAAAAATTTTATGTTTAGATTTTTATGTTTATGTTTGAAGGGAAAAAATAATATTTCGAGTTATTGTGTAAGTTGTCCCGAAGAAATAAATAAAATTTTATTACATAAGGATAAAGAAGGAGATAATATATTTCACCATATAGCATGTAATATGAATGAAAATAATACATCAAATGAAAGCAATTTACTGACATTATTAGTTTCGTATAAAGAGACACGATATCTCCTCAATGAAAAAAATGAAGAAGGTGAAACACCTTGCCAAAACATGGTTAAAAAAGGTAAAGAAAGTTTAGTCCCTTTACTTTTATTGCACGATGCGGATTTAAATTCAGTCATTCCTTTGTTAAAAAATCCGGTGTATGTAGAAATGATAATGGAAAATGAAAAAAACAGGCTGGATAATATTATAAATCCATTGATTAACCAGCAAAAACAGCCTATAAAAAGGATCTAAAAAATTTTAAAGGCTTTCTGCATATTGAAGTCAAATACGGAGAGCCTTTTTAGATTCACTTGCAGTTATACTTTCGGAAAGAATATTTTTGGACAGACTTATGATTATATTTTTATTAATATTCAAAATGTCAGTTATCGATTTTACCGTTGAGTGAATAGCTTTCTTGTTAATCATTATTTCAAAATTATTTAATATTTCCAAATTAATACAATCATCATGTTCTGTCATAAGAAGATGTTCTACATTTTTTCGGTACTCTTTTGATGAAAAATCACACTCATTTAATGTATTTAATAAATGGTAAGTATAAATTTCTTTTTTGTATTCAGGAAAAACTTTTAATAATATATTTTTCATATTGCTATAAAAAAAATTCAACTGCTCATTATGTCTATTTTTTTCGAAAGAGAGTGAAAAATGTAAGCCGAAGTTTTTTAGTTCGTTAAAAATCCATAAAAGATCATTGTCTTCCCATTTTGATAATTTTTTATGCACCTCAATATTAAAAATAGAATGTATTTCGTTATGGTATACGTTAGGCATAGCTTGGTGTTTTAATGCCTTTGCGAACAGTAATTTGTTATCTTGAATTAATAATTCTGATAAAAAACTATTATAGTCTTTATACTCATTATTTCTTAAATAAATATCAAGGTTGATGTTTTTTGCTTTATCCAAAATGTCACCTAAATCTTTATTTATTTTATTATATTCAGCATAATAAGGGTATATATTAAGTGAATATAAAAAGTTTACAGTATTAATATATTCATAAAAAAGAGTATCTTTATTTAATGAAAAAGAAGGATTATTAATAATGGTTTCTTTCCAGTTTTTCAGGCGTGCGAATAAAAAATTTCTTTCTGTATCAGCAACTATTACACCTGTTTTATAATGAATGAAAGGTTGAGAATAGTACGGTTGACCAGAAATTATGTCATCAACTTCTAGCTTATCTTTGTATGTTAAATTTTTAAGATATCCTGACAGATTAAAAGAGATTTTAGTTTCTATCGGATCGATTTCATATTCTGTTTTGTACGTATAGGTAGTTTCCATTTTTTTCAAAAGATCACAATCATTATTCTTGAAAAGTAAAATGGTATTCTTATATGTTTCATCCATAAAAAAGGTAAGTAAAAATTCAGTTTCCAATTTTAATCCATGTTTATGGCAGTTATTCCAAAAGTTAAAATCAGAGTAATGTATATGCGTAGATAAGAACTCTTGCCTGTATTCAAGAGAAAATTTGTTAAATTCAACAGTGTTGACTGACATTTCATTAAGACTACTTATAATGTCATTATAAAAAGGGTCAGGTTTTTTTGATTGTAAGTCTAAGGTGCTAAATAGTAATGGATATAAGTTTTTCGTATTTTGTGATTTGAGAATATTAAGTATGTCTAAAAATTGCTTTTTTTTTGATAAACCGTTTGAAAGCTTATCTATTTTTTTTAAAAAATCATTCATCTCAATAACTATTGAGTAGGTTTGCATTATGATTTCTTTTGCTGATAAAAAAATTTCTAATTTATCAAAACTTGATTTTTCTATAATATGACTTAATAAACTTTGACCACGATAATTTTTGTATAAAGAAATTTCCTTGAATGAATTGATAATCTTCTCTTGATTAGCTGGCTGGTTTTTGTCTTTCATATAAACAAGTAAGTTTTTAATGTTTTCATCGTGATTATAATTATCGTATCTTGAACTAAACATATGCTATCCTCTTATAAATATAGTGTATTATAAATGTCTATAAAGAAATAGGCAAACAAAAAGTTGCTTTTTATAAAAGTGCATGTAATGCTTTTCTTTATAAATATATTTAGCGAAATTTAATATGATAATAAATAGCAGAGTGAAATTAAAATTAATAAACTTTATACATGAATATTGTTATCCATGCATTTTCAATGAACATGGAAAAAATAATTATGAAGATTATATTAAGTATATAGATGATATGAATTCAATAATCGACACAATATTATCTTTAAATGATAGTGGAGATATGCAAAATTTACTTAAAAAGCTAAATGAACAGATTATGCAGTCCTGTTTGATATTTAGAAATACGCCTTTTAATTTCAATATATTTTTTGATTATTCGGTCAATAATGATGTAGTTAAAGTTCAGGATTATTTTTTTACACGTTATTATAAAAAATCTTTATACATGTTTAAAATTAAAAAAACAGATTTTAATAAATTTAAAGACCTTTCTAAAAAATACGGGTTTAAAGGTCTTTCTATAACAAATAAAATAGGTAAAATATCGGGCAATGTTTATGCCAGAATGAAGCAAACATTAGAAAAATTAGCTGCTTATCTCGATATAACCTATTATTCGGCTATTGGCAATAATTTATTATTAAAGCTACAGGATAATAGTAGTTTATATTCTGGTTCCTTCAATTATGAAGATAATAGTTTTGCAGATTCAGGTTCTATAACTCTGTGTGTTTCAAAAAACCAAAAAAACTTCGTTTTGTTTAGGACGCTTTTACATGAATACATTCACTACATTGATTTTAAGATAGGAGAAAAAATTAAAAAAGTATTTTATAAAACAAAAGATAAAGGTGTCTTTTTTTCGGAGTTATCTTCATATAACAAATCATTTTTTCCTCATATAAGTCTAAAATATGCAAATATACTTAATCATAATTTAAATAATAATGCGGGGATCGAATTGATTACTAATCTTCATAAAAAAGATTGTCATTATCTTGTAGAGTTTTTAAAAAAAGAAGGTGTTGAGGATTATGAATTTTTTACAAAAAGGTATGCTAAACAATTTTCTGATTTCCTAGATTTTATCAATAAAGTTTATGATAGTGATATCTGCTACGGGTTTAACACCAGTAATAGTATAGATTACTTTTTGAATTCAATAGATACATGGAAATCAAAACAATTAAAAAAGCATACTTTTCTTATTAAGTTATCAAAGGTTATCAATAGCAACAACATAAGAGATACATTAGATAAAATAGGTGTATTTGATAAGAAGTCTTATGTTCGTTTACGCGAAAAACATTATAGTAACGATTTTTTTATAAGAGATCCCACGTTATTTAAATGTAGTATAGGATGTTCAGGTATGGCAAAGTATTTAAAAAGAAATAGTGAAATGCTGGCATGGTCTTTAACTGGTGGTCTCAATCTTTATAAAGAATATAACCATACAGCAATTAAAGATTTATATAGATTAATGAATAATGATATTATAAGTTTACGTTATGGAAAAATTAGTCAAATCGATAATAAAAAGCAACTAAAAGATCATATAATAGAATTATTCAATGTTTTTTCCTTTGAATACCACATTTTCAGGAAAATAAAATAATGATGTGCCTTCGTCAGAAGAATAAGGATTTATAGATTTATTTAGTAATAAAAAAGACTATTAGATAGTCTTTTTTGTTTTAACTAATAGGATCTTGTTGTATTGCTTTTTTTAATGGAGACATAGCAAGATAAACTTTTTTAGCATAAGATTGCTTCTTATCCCTGATTGATCCATTATAGCGTTGTAAAGCTTGTTTAGGATTACCATTAGCTCTTTCAAGGCATTCACGGTATATTTTAGCGCCCATGTTTAGATTCTCCTGAATATCATATAGAGAGTTTCCTCTTCTTTTGATTGCTTTAATCTTTTCAGGATGTGCCGAAGGCATTGCTTGCATAAGTCCAATAGCTCCTGACCGATTACGAGCTTTTTCATCAAATTTAGATTCAACTGCTGCTATGCTCAATACAATAAGAGGATCTACATTGTTTTCTGAACTGACTTTATAAGCTGTTTTCACAACATTGAGTGCTTTATCAGAGTTAATTCCATATTTTTCACTAATTACATTAGCTAATACTTTTTGTTTAACTGTCACATTTTTAATCTTAAAATCTTTTGCCGTAGGCAATGGCATAGTGCTATTTGCCGTATACGGAGCATTCAGGAATTCATTAATAACAGGATTTTTGCTATATAATTTAGTATTTGAAAATACTGATTTTTGAGCTTCCCCCTTAATGTGAAAAGGAGAATATTTTATACTGTTAACCGAAGCCTGTTCCTGATTTTTTTCACCTAGCAAAGGTGAGGCATATACTGAATTTGAAGTGAATAAAATAAAAGAAAAAATGAAGAAACCAATTTGTTTATAATTTTTATTAAGTAGCTTCTTTATCCTTAAATTATCCTTATTTTGTTCAACGACAAAAAGTTCATTTTTTTGCTTTTTTACACGAAACATTATTACTTACCTTTCTAATACACGACTGACCAAATGATTATGTCATCAAATCTGAGATTTCAAAATAAAATTGAATAAATCTTAAAGAGAAATGGCGCTAATACGCCATTAATTGATAAAAGGTTTACTTAGAAATACATTTTTAACTAAAACAACCTCTTTTTTTAACATAATTAACATAATTTTTAGTGCTTTTTTTAATCATTTGATTAATTTTTTTTGGAAATATTGTGTTTTAATCGTTATAATTTATTCAATTAATTTTTAAAATGGGGGATTTGTGAAAAAAACTATCATGTTTGTAATGTTATTCTTTTCTTTTAGTTTATTAGCCAGAACAGACATGGAATTCGAAATGTCTAATCTGGTACCAGAATCACATGTCGGTAGTATGCAAACTGAATATGTTATAACTAATGATAAAAGTGTAGAGGAACGTTTTGCTGAAAATAATGATAAAGAAATAAAAAAAATATTATCATCTAGTCATTTAAGAAATTCCCTTTTGTTTAACTTGCATTTTTTTAATAAAGATATACAGCGAAATGAATTTTTTTTAGGTTATACCCAACTTGGAGGAGTTGATTTCGATTTGATGTATAGGATTTTTATGCAACGACAAAATGATTTAAATTATGCATTTGACCAATTAATTGAAAAAGAAAGTGATCTGGCTTGTAAAAATATAAATTGTGTTATGAAATTCTTTTATAATGCTGGAGTAGACTGGGGAAAATATTCAATGATTAATTTTTGGCTAAAGTCCTCTGAATTGAAAGAAAAAAGGAGTGACATTATTGGTAAAGATACAAGTCAAATACCTTTAGATTATTTAAGTGACAAAAAGAGTCATGAATTTTTAAAGAAATTGTACTCTAAAATAGCTTATAGTGCTTATAAATGTAATGATAAGACAGAATGTTGGAATCATATTGCGGCGGTTGATGTTTATTCAAAAATAATTTTGCTTTGCAATAATTCCTTAATGAATCAAAATAAAATGAAAATATTAACATTAGAAAGTCCACTAATTAAGCAGTGTTTGTATTCATATATAAATAAAGATTTGGTCTTAAAAAGGCAGTTTTTTTATGAAGGTTTTTTTGAAGGATATACAAAATATTTGAGGATCTATCCTGAAAGATATTTTTAATTTATAAAAATGATAAAAAAGAACAACCTCCGAAGAGGTTGTTCTTATTTATCGAGATCAACGGTATATTCAGTATTGATATTAAAATTCTTAGCCAACTGAAGAAGATATTTTTGCGATTCAGGTAGGTCTGAATATGAAAAAAAATTAAACAACATATTGAAGTTTATTTTGAAATCTTTTGGTATAATTAATATATGAATGAAGAAAGATTTTTCAGATTCAATAATTTCATATTCTTTATCTTTCCCATTTATGCTTTTTAATAATAAATGAAAATCAGGCGTTTCGTAAATTTCAAAAGAATGATCGTAGTAATAGACTAAATCAAAATCAGATATCTCATTAAGATTAGGGGCTCTGTTGGGATTTGGTAAAACAAATCTTTCTTTTACTTTTAATTCACCTTTAAATTTGAATTTAGTAGCTTTAATTTCAGTTATTGTGCCGTCATCGTTAATTCGTGAGAGGAAGTGGTCAGGATTTGAAATATTAAGTAAACATTCATAGTTTTTAACTGGCGAAGAATTTTGCATGGTTGTGTTTCCTATTTTTTTTGTTTATTATTTTATATAACATAAAATAATACTTCATCAATATATTTGATTGACTATTTTATGTAATTGTTTTTAATGACGGGTATGTTATAATTATTATAACGAGTTAGATGGAGAAATATTGCTATGAAACAACTGCCCATAGATACGCAAAGAACCAAAAACTTTTTTGAGTCTTTATCTGAAAATGATCATTTAAAAGTTAAACAATCTTCTGGAATGTCTAAAGATTATTCAGAAGGTTTTAAAGAAATTCTGAAAAAAACGCTTATTGGATTTGGTCTTCTTGGCGTAGTTGTTGCTTTTGCTGTTATATCGAATATTGCTACTACAAAAATAGATATAGACGGTCCAAAATTTGAAAAAATGAACAAAGAGCAAACTATCCAGGAAAATACACATCTTGAAATGAATAAGAAAAATCCCAACAAATATCTTGTTGCTCTTGAGCAGACACATATGAACTTAAAATATATGTCAATAAAGGATAGGTATGATTATAAGGCAGTAGAAGCATTACTGACTACTGTTCAATCAGGTTATCATTCTCCTGACTTAAGACAGTTTGCAATAGACTTAAATACAGAGATGAATAAATTACAGTCAGTCGCTGACGTGACTAATAAAAAAGATAAAATATATGCAATTGGTGAAGCACTAAATATTATGAGAGATAACATTAGTGATGTGAAAGAAAAAACACTTAATCTAAATGATCCTCAGGTAAGAAAATTATTATCAGATAAAGAAATAAGTAAACTATTAAAAACTAATAATATTTCTGAACTTATGCAAAATGAAGATGTAAAAGATTATCTGGCTGGGAAAAATCCCGAAGCGTTAGTTAAAATGAACAAGATAAATGCAATTCCATTAAATATTTCCGATATTATGTCTGAATATAAAAAACTGAATCCTATTCTATCTCAACAAGAAGAGAAAGGTTTTGTTGAGATAGTATTACCGTCAAAAGATAAAATTAAAAGGAATCTTAATAAATTCATAGAAGAACAAAATAAAGATATGGAAGAATATATGAATGTTGCAAAAGATTTTATCGGAATTAAGAAATAAGGGGTATATATGAGAAATCCAATGGAAAGAGTAAAGAATTTTTTCAAAATTAAAGAAAATATTTATTATAAAGAAGGGCCTACTGGTCTGGAAAATTCAGAAAATCAAAGACATTTATCTATTAATATAAAAGATTTCAGTTTAAGAAAAGGCATAGTTGTTGTGAGTGTTACTACACTTGCTGTTGTAGGACTTATGAATGCAAAAGCAAATATTAATAAAGAAAAAGAAGAGTATAATAATGCTGTCCTGGTAGGTCAACTTAGCGTTAATCGCCAGAATCTGCAAAGTGGAATAAATCCACCAAATCTCGAAGATATGGCAACCAGGATAAAACAAAATGATTTGTCAGATAATCCAGTAAAATCTTCATTAAATCCAGAAGATTTAGGGCAAAAGGATAGACTGGCTCGTGCAATAAGTGGTGCAACACGTGCTTTCAATAAAGCTTTGAATGAAAAAGGTATAGAGTTACCAAAAGAACTAGATGCAAACAAGGTAAAAGATAATGTTAACTTCGAAGGTCAACCTCGTATGATAGACAGAGGAGAGGAAGAAAGACTGGAAGCTTTAAGAAAAAGATTAGGAATGATGAAACGCTAATAAAAAAGCTTCCAAGTGGAAGCTTTTTTGATCAATTAAATACAAGTAATTTCGATATGAATAAATCCTGTATTATGTAAATCGTTTTTCTTTTCTGAATTATTTTCGATGGTATCATTTAAGGCTTTAAAAAAATCTGAATTTTGATCTCTAATTGCTTTCTTAAAAGGTGATATACCTTTTTTATTTAGTCTATATATATCAGCTCCTGATTTTATAAGAAATTTTATCATTTCATAATGGCGGGAGTTAATTGCAAACTCAATAGGTAAATAACCAGTTATGGAAAGTTTATTGGGATCGGCTCCTTCATTAATTAATATATTAGCAATATTGCAATAGCCTTGTTTTGCAGCAATCGCAAGAGCTTCTGATTTTTCTATCGAAAAACCAAAGCGTATTAATTCAAAGAGTATTTCTTCATCGTTTTTCAACGCAGCAATCCCCAGTAAATCGCTTTTTTCATTTCTCAATGCGGAAATGCTACCATATTTGTTTAATAGATAAGTAACATTTCGCAATCTTTTTCCAGTAATCGCCATTGAGAGTGGAGTAGCCTCTGAGTTTTTTGTATGTACTTCAAGTTTAGCTCCGTTTAAAAGCATGACCTCTACAAGTTCAGGATTACTGTAGAAACAAGCTTCGAAAAAAGGCATATGACCATTTGAATCACAAATATTAAGGTCTATTCCATATGTACTAACCAGCATTTTTATATGCTGATTTAAATCAATATTTAACATTTTTTCTTCTGCTTCAAGGTATAAAAACCCCCAATCGTAATTCATATTTTCATCAAAGTAGAATTTGAAATCAAACAAAAGACGAATGATTTCTTTATAATTTTCTTTATCAACTATATTGGAATTGTCATCGTTAACATAAAGCTCATAGACTAATGATAAAATATTGTCATCAGGACAAAAATGCTGATTCTCAATCAAATATTTTAGTATATTATATTTCCCGCTCATACATACATAAGTAGATAATGAAAGATTATAAAACTGCTGTTGTAATAATGTCATATCTTCTTCGGTTAAACACTTCAGCTTGATGCTGTCATCGTTTTCTAAAATATCCATAAATAATGTGTCATACGAAACAGGATTATGTGTGGACGCTGTTCTGCTCATAAAGCCTCCTGAACTACTTTAACGGGAAGTGAAATAAAAAAACAAAAAAACTTTCTTTTTTTTATTGTTTATATTATTATAATAACTGATATGAAAATATCAATTATTTTTTTCAAAACAGGAGAATAATCATGAGTAAATCTAAAAAATTAAATAATTCCTCACAATTAGCAAATAGCACTGTATTAAAAGGAGTGCAGGAGTCTCTTTGACTATAAAAATATCCCCGCAGTTTACCTCGAAATTCAGGCAGGAGAGGGTGGAAGAGAATCCCAATCATGTGCTGAAATTATTCAACGTATGTATCTAAAATATATATCTAAAAACAACTGGAAATGTGAAGAAGTTTATACCGATGCAAATGAAGATGGTTTGAGAAAAGCCATATGGAAAATTCAGGGTGTGAACGTAGAGAAATTAATTCAGGAAAAAGGTAATCATCGATTTACTCGTTATTCACCCTTTTCTAAAAATAAAAAATTACATACTTCATTTGTTGGTGTCAATGTTGAAAAAACTAATCCAGATAAAAAAATTGAGATTAATAAAAACGATGTTGATATGTCTTTCTTTAAAGGTTCAGGAGCGGGTGGTCAGCACAGAAATAAAGTAGAGACAGGTGTAAGACTGATACATAATCCTACGGGTATTGTAGTAGAATCGGTATCAGAGCGTTCCCAGCATAATAATAGAGCTATAGCATGGGAAAGGCTTGAAATAAAATTGATAAATATGGAAAAAGAAAAATCAAGGAATAAAAATCATAGGGAATGGAATGAGAAAAATACAATTGGTTTTGGCGACAGAAGACGAACTTATAAACTTGAAATGAGTATTATAAAAGATGAACTCTCTGGTAAACAAACTACTCAGGTTCAAAAAGTACTAGATGGCAATCTGGATATATTTATCGATTAAGGAAATGGTTTTTAATTGAAAAACTAAAAAACTCTCTTGACTGAGAGTTTTTTATATTCTGAAAATGTCTTTATGACTATAATGTCCCAGTCCATAATCTAATATCAGTTTATTCGTCCTCACAGATAAATCAAGATGATTTTCTGAGAGTAAATCGATTTGTTGCTTTATTGCATGATCATTGAAAAATGAATAAACGTGTGTATTACTTATTACTTCCTCAAAAGTTTTTCGGCTTTCATGCGAAAGTTGTTTGTCATGATTTAAAGCATACAACATAAGGAATAAATAATCCTGATTCTCAGAATAAGAGTCTTTTACAAGTTTATCATTTATAATTTCAGAGACAGAATAACAAAATCTTTTATCTTTTGATGCATGAATGCCGTCACCGATATAATTTTTTATAATAGAAAGGATATGATCTCCATGATTTTTTTCACGAAGCAATGATAAATAATCTGTTGATTTATTAACATATTCAAGATTAATTTTTGTGAAAGTATAAAGTTCTTTATTGATCATCTGAAAATATTGCGTATCAATAGCTGATAACTTTTTATTTTCTTGTGTCATTAAAGAAGAAAAATCTAAAATATCTTCAATTTTAGTTAAATCATATTTTTGACTGATTGTTCTTTCAATAAAACCATTATTTTTATCATTAAATTTTGAACTTTTAATGAGATAGAAAGGTAATGCTATTCTTAATGAGTCTGTATTAGGAGAAGAATCCCATAAATTTATATTATTTGCCATATAAAGGGGAATACTAAAATTTTTCCCCTCTTTATTTTTTTTAATATGAGCATAAGTGAAAAAATCGACAACACTGGTATCCGATAAAAAATCAGCCTGACAAGACTGTCTACAAAAAGCCCCAAGACTTTTTGTTAATAATAGGTCATACTGTTCATCATTTTTTAATACATAGGTCATGAAATTTTTGCTCTTTTTAATCGCTCTATTTTTATTATAAAGAAATTAATAGAAATGGAAAGCCTTAAACCTCTTTTCCATTATTCCAATGTAATTTTTTACTTAAAACAGAATAAAAATTCCAGTTATCTGGAACCAGGACAGACACATCTTCTGTCGCCATAGAAATTTCAATTCTTTCGCCAGGTAATAATGTATCGACAAGTATACCATCTGAAAAAACTCGAATAGGCTGTTGAAAATAAAGGTGCATTGTCGATTTTTCACCTATAATAAGCGGACGAATACCTAATGTGGTTGGTGCAATCATCATTATTTGCATACAACGCATAGAAGGGTCAACAATAGAGCCGCCTGCATTCATATTATAGGCCGTAGAACCACAAGGTGCAGAAACCAATAGTGTATTGGCTTTATAATATCCAGCCTTGCTTAAATGATCATCTTTTAATATAGATAAAGAAAAATCAATCGTGTGATTGGTTTCTTGTGCATTAAAAGCAAGTTCATTTACTGAAACAACTGAAACACGTTTGGTTTTTAAGTTTATCATGCTTCGTTTTTCAATACGATGATCTTTATTATCATGATTCAGGCATGAAAAAATACTTTCATTAAATACATCGTCAATAATGTAAGGTGTCAAAAATCCAATATTACCAGCATTAATACCAATAATAATGGAGTCTTTTGAAGATTGCTGCATAGAATGAAGCATTGTCCCGTCACCACCAATTGAAAAAATATAGTTAATCTCTGATTTAGAATGAGTTGTAGGTTCGAATTCAATATAGCCCCGTTCGGACATCATTTCTTTGATTTTTAAATTAATTGAATTTATGACGTTTTTTTTATTGGCAGATTCTTGCTCATAATTTAATTTATTATTAATCATAAAAATGTTTTGCATATTTAACTCTCCTTCTTTGACTTTAAGAAAGTATATCATGTTATTTTATTTTTTACAATAAGTGAAAATATTTGCAAAAATCTTAAATGTAAGTAAAATAAAAGAGAAAGCGGGGTGCTAAATGAGTCAAAAAAATGAATTACCCGGTTATCACTTAACCAAAATAGAAAAAGGTATTTTGGGAGAATCTTCTAAAATACTTGAAGAAGTTTACGAATTGATAGATGCAGAAAAACAATCTGTTAAAATTATGCAGCTTGTTGAGTTGTCAGACTTAGTTGGAGCTATCTCGTTATATATGGAAAAAAATTTTCCTGGTATGACTTTTGAAGATTTACAAAAAATGAATGAGGTTACTCAGAGAGCTTTTAGAAATGGCAGGAGAGGTTAAGATGTCATTTTCTGAAAACTATATAAACAGTAGTCTTATATTAAAAGCCATGAATTACTACTCTTCTATTTTTACTTTAAAAACTGTTCCATTATGTGTTGACGAAGAATCTATTTTTCATTCAATTCCACAAGATAAAAGACAGTATGTTATTCCCCAAAAAAGATATAATAAAGATACAGGACAATTCTCTTACTATGTAGGCAGTGCTGAACAGTCATTTATTTATCTTCATAAAAATGGATTAATACATAATGGGTATTATTCTGCAATTACTCCCTGTCAAAGGACAGAAAGTGAAGATGATTTACATTTATCTATTTTTTTAAAAATGGAACTTATATTAATAGGCGCTCACAGAAGAGATGAATTAATGAAAAATTCCTTACTGTTTTTTTCGTCATTGGGAGGAAAAACAGAAATAATTCCTTCTGGCAATAAACCAGAAGAGATGGATATCCTTATAAACGGAATTGAGGTAGGTAGTTATGGTGTAGGATATATGCCAGATAATACTCCCTATACTTACGGTACAGGAATTGCAGAACCACGCTGTTCTTTTGCTCTAAGATAAAGAGACTACTGGTGGGTCTCTTTTTCACTACACAGTGATTCTAATATTTTTTCTTTATGTGTTCTTAGTGCATCTTCTTCTGCTATGTCTGAACACATTTCAAAATCTAAATGGATGTCTTGTACCTTTTCCCATTTTTCTAAATAAATGTTTTTTGTTTTTTGATTAAGTGCCAAGAGAAAAATTTTCATTTGTTCATCAGTAAGCATACTTCGTTTAAAATCACGATCAATGCCTTTCTGAATACCATTCCCTGTATTTAATGATAAAATAAAATAGAAAGTAAAAGGCACTAATACATATGTCAGCAGCAGCCACATTGATTGATATGACATTGCAACAAAAAGTAATGTTAAAAAAAATGCAGCGACGATACCACTTAGAAATGTTACCAGCAATTTTGTTTCAAAACTCAGATATCCAGAATCGCCCCATATGATTCGTGTTTTTTCATTTTTAGTTTTGTTGTAGTTAGGATGACTTAAAGTAAAAGAGTTATGCTCTTCTTTAATAAATGTAATAGCTGGTGTCATAAGTAATTCCTTTATCGAAGTGGTATCATGTAAATAACATTTTTGAAAAGTAAAATCAAAAAATATTTAATCCTAATAGTTGTTTAATAATAGCAAGATTCTGAGAAGCAGTGTTTTTTGCTCTTTCTGTATGCTCTTTTAGAACAATTAAAAGTTGCTCTTGATCAATTTTTTTTCTGCGATTTTGTATAGGTTCGAAGAACTCAATAAGTACATCTGTAAGGATTTTTTTAGTTTGACCATCGCCAAGGCCACCTCTTTTGTAATGTTCCTTCATTTTAAGTAAATCGTCCTTATCTTTATAGAAGTAATCAAGGTATGTGAAAACCATGTTTCCCTCTACATTTCCGGGATCAGAAATATTAATATGCTTTGGATCAGTATACATACTTTTAACTTTTTTAATTATTTCGTCGTTACTGCTATTTAAATTAATCGTATTGCCTAATGTTTTACTCATTTTAGCTTTACCATCAAGTCCCGGAAGTGTGCCTTTTTCTTTATCAAATATAGGTATGCATTTTTTAAAAAATTGACTACAGGTTGTTTTATTAAAATTGTTAACGATTTCATTAGTCAGTTCAAGAATTGGCAACTGATCTCTGCCAACAGGAATATATTCTGCCTGAAAAATAAGAATGTCAGCACTTTGACTTACAGGATAAGATAAAAATCCAACAGGAATATCTCTGGGGATGTCAGACAAATATTTATCTGGTGAAGTAAATTTTTCAAAAATTTCCTTTCTTATTGTAGGAATACGTTCCAGTCGTGATACTGTTACAAAATTATTAAGGTAAAAAGAAAGTTCTTGAATCTCAGGAATGCAGGATTGAACAAAAAAGGTATTTGCATTAATGTCTAATCCAACAGAAATATAATCTTCCATTACTTGTAAAATAGCATTTTTAACTTTAACGCGATCATGCATATGATCAGTATATGCTTGAGCGTCAGCTATCATGATAAATGAATTATAATGTTCCTGCATGACAATACGTTGATTTAGTGAGCCTACATAGTGTCCGATATGCAATGGTCCAGTAGGGCGGTCTCCGGTCAGGGAAATAGGTTTTTTCTGAGTCATAATACTCTCCTTTAAATAATAGAAATGGAAAAACAACAAAAAGATTTTGTTATTTAGTGTGCCATCGCTGATTATTTAAGTGTAGTATCATTTTATTTCTCCTTTTTTATATAATTACATAAAGTTTATAACAAATCAAGATTTTATCTAATATAAAAAACAAAGGTGTTTTTCTTGGATAAATTCAGAATATCGTAATAAAAATGCAATCAAAACAATAAGTTCAAAATATCGGAATTATTTTGTACTGAAGATAATCACTTATGTGACATTTAATCATAAAATTATTTTTTTTATAGAAGTAAATATTACGACGTACCTGTAAAATAGAGTTTTGTACCGTTTTTATTTATCATTATATTTTTTTTTGAATTTACTGTTATTGATATGGTATATTTTAGAATATTGTGCTGTGTTAAATCAATAAAACGTATTTTCTAATTCAGGAGAAAAAAATGCAAAATAAAGAAATTAGTATCAGCGCTTTTCATAATGTTAAAAATAAGGAAATTAATGACGCTTATTTTCAGGAAAAAATAAACCGTGCATTATCGTTTATTGAATTAGGTCAAAAAAAAGTACTAGATAAAAAGAGCGCTTTAATAAAATCAATGCAAGAAATTCAGGAATTAAACAGTAAAAACATTGAAGTTTCTGATCAGGTAACTCATCGTAAAGCAAATGCTATTCTTGATAATTGCACAAGTGCGAAAGTTTATATGACTGGAAATCCGATAAGAGACAGTATTGCTCAAATGAATGAAGATGAAGTCGATAAAGTTTATTCAAGAATGAATTTTTTAAACAGAAAATAAAGTATATCGATTTGGATTTTTAGATATAAGGTATGATTTATTTTATATTGGCTAAATTTTGTGGTATTGTAATAAAAAAAATACGATAAGGCGCTATTATGATTAAATCTATCTTATATCCTCTAAGAAAAAACAAGTTACTTTTTCAAACTAATCCTATTTTCGATTATAAAGATTTACAATTTAAGCAATTTTATCTTAATCTATTGCCTAATCCTTATGTTTCTTTGTTAGACAAACTAGATATGCTTAAAAGTTTTGAAGAAATTATTAATTGGGATATAAAAACTAAGGAAGGGTTAAATATTCTTTCTATGGTTTTAGTTAATGAATTTACACCTCATCAAAAAAGATTCAGTAAAGATTTAGAGTATAAGTTATACGAAAATTATTTGGATAATTTAAGTAATTATATTGTTGAACAAATGTTAAAAAGAAAAATTAACCCAATTAATCACTTTTTTTTAAATAATCAAAATATTAATAACTTTGATCAAATTGTATTTTTTGGACTTGAAAAAACATTAAAATCTATAATAGCAAGTCCTTTTAAACCTGCAAATTTGAACATTTACTTAACCGTAAATGATTTTTTATATCCTTATGAAAAACCTACTTATTATGTTGAAGAATGTAAAAACTCCCTATCTGCTTTTTTTTCATTAGTTGAAAATGACAGAACTGACATATTAGATATTTTTATTTCACAAGGACTCGATATAAATTTTAAAAATAAAAAAAATGAAAATGCTTTTTTTTATGCAACAAGTGCAACGATGGTTGATTATCTCATTTCTAACGGCATATCAAATCAATCTGAAAAAAATACAGAAGATCTTTATGCTAAACAATTTATTAAAAATAGAGTTTCATTCTTAAAAATGACCGAATCGGAAATAAATAAAATGACAGGTAGTATGAATGCACATTTTGAGATTCCTGACGAAGAAGTTATTGAGAAGCTATTATCTTCTTTTGGTAATGATAATTTTACTAATTTTCGAAAATTAGTAAATAATAATCCAAAAGTATTCAGGTTAAATCATGGATTTACCTGTATATCAGTTCAGGAATTGTATAATAATAATATAATATCTGAATCTAACACTCGAATGAAAAAATTTAGTAATCTGGATATCATACAAAGTATAATGTTATGTTTATGGGATGGTCAATATAAGATAAGCAATTATCAGGATAAATTTTATTCAAAATTATTATTGTTACTTAAAGGCAAACTGAATATAGATAAAGACTATCTAAACCAGAAATGTCCATTAGGTATAACAAATGCTGAACTTATGCTGGTATCTATATTTATACCTTTTAATGAAAATTTACATGGTTCAGAAAAAGACACGTCTTTATTAAAATTAAGAATGCTGATTAACGAAAAATCAGATATCAATGTTCCAACATTGATACCACGATATAATGACACAAATCCAATACCAACTGATTATTTTATCCTTTTCTATAAAGCATTAACTACTGTATTAGATAATTTCGGTAATCTCGTATTTAGTAGATTTACTATGGGTAAAGTAAGAAATGTTTTAGATAAAAAGTATTATACAGGAGATTTGAGAAAATCATTTGAAGAGATTTATATAAGAATTCTTATGAAAAGAACAGCAGAACCATATGGTTTTAATAATATGGTACCAATGGAGTCATCAGACTCGTTTTTTAACGAATTTTGTAAAGTGTGGGATGAATTATTGAAACACATGACAAATGCTAATAAACTTGATAATGCAAATAAAACGAGAAGTAATGCAAGCGCGCACTATGATTTATTAGATATGACTGAAAATAATATAAAAATCTGGCTAAAAGAAAATGAACAAAACATAGTTGACAATATGTTAATAAATAGACTTGTTCAACAAATACCAGATTCAGTATTATATGATAAAATGTTTAACCCCATATTGGAAAATATTATGATTAAAGCTAAAGGTACTCAAAGTAAATCAGTGTCAAAAAATAATATTAAAAGGTTATAATTTTCTAAAATTATTAGACAATCGTAAATCTCTGCTATTGAAAAGATTTTTTAATTAGATACAATATTTTTTATGAGTAAAACAGGGGTTTATGATATGGATAATATAATAATAGATAAATATAAAACAATAAAAAGAAAAAAGGAACTTATTCATTTACTTTTTATGACAGCAGGGCTTACTTCTCTTTATTTCTTTTTAAATTTTTTGATACAAAAAAGTTCTTTTTTGCTAAAAGAAGGTAATATTTTAAGTCAAAACACATTTATTTTAATAACGGTATTATTTTTGGTATTGGCTTCAATTACCATAACAGGGTTATTTACTTTAACTAAAATAGCAGCCAGAATTTATCCCCGATATCATAATGATATTATTTGTCATAATATTATAGAAATAAAAATGTTACTGACATCTCTTTATCAAGGAGAAAAGGATGAAATTGATGACTTTATTGGTTTATTTAGATTTAAAATAGAAAGAGCATATAATAATCATTATAACGCCCTCTCCATTGATAAAATATGTATGATATACAATGACTATAAAATCATGTTGAAAAAATTCTAAATTCTTTTTTTTGCTGATTCCTGTATTTTTATTTCAGAGTACTTTTCTTTTAAGATTTTTTTAGAAAGATTGAGCTTTTCTGCTAAAACAGTAAGCTCTTTCATTTTTTCGCTATTCATATAAATGCGATTAGGCAATAATAAGCTATTGTTGAAATCTTTATAGTAGGTGCCTAATCCGAAATCACGATCTTTGGATAAATGAATTTTATCTGATTTGGTATGAATAACCGCAAAAAAAAGATCTAAACAATGTTTAAGTTCAACTTCAATGATCTTTTTTTCTTCATTTAGTTCATTATTCATTATAATATATTTTTCTTTATTTTTTTTGAAGATAAGTTCTTCCACAGAAGAGCTTAAGAATAATGATTCAATCCTATAGTATAAATTTTGACAGATGCAATCCTGTAATTTTATATATTCATCCTGTTCTTTCAGAATACTACATGTACTGTTTTGTTTTATATTGACATTATTGAGATCGTTTGTAGTAAAATAAAAAACATAAGCTGAATATTCTGTAAATTTAAAGCTTTTCGAAATAATATCCTCAGAAATATGATCACTTTTATAAAGGTTGTTCATATACTGGCGAAGAGGTTTTAATATGCTATTTTCAGTCGCTCGATTTATTTTATTAATTTCAATAGATTCATAAAAATCATAATTTTTATTTTTTTGCATGATTTCAGCTTCAATAACAGGTGGGCAAATTCTTCCCAAATTATCAAGCATTAGAGTTATGTTGATTCCTATAATATGTGGATTTTTTATAAATGCAAAATAGATAAATTGCTCGATATTTTCTTTAATGTTGTTCAAAAAAAGCTCTTTTTTAAGAATCGCCTCAGATCTCTGTATTTGCATGACAGTGTTTAAGTTCATATACAATCCTTATTTATTTTTATAATCTATAATAATAGAGCTGGTCTAAAAAATAAAGAAAATTGTGTTTTTTAATTGAAAAATAATTAAAAATCCGGTAAATTAACTAAAATTACGAAATTAAAAAAGGAAGAATCATGCGCATACTTATTTTATTAAGTGTCTTTCTATTGAATGGCTGTATCTACTATGTATATGAACAGCCCCCAGCCGGTGTATCAAGTGTAAAACCAGAGAAAAATACTTTAACCAGCAAAGTTGAAATTATTCCTCAATCTGAAAGTTTACCACTTGAAGCTTACCCAAAAGATATAAGTTCTTCATCCCAGCCAATATCCTCTGAAAACAACTCCGAGGTTATGATTATATCAAGTCAGGACAATACTCCCGCAAGTGTAATCTCAGAAGGCAATAACGAGGATATTCAAACAAAAACAGTTCAGGCAGTTCCTTCTGCGGGAAGTTATAATAATCCTATTAAATTTAAACAATAAAAGGATATTTATGATTTTATCTGAACAAGAGATAGTAAATGTTAATAAAAGAAATTATCTTGGATTAACAGGTATCTTTAAAGCTATCGAGAAGCAGGATAGATTAAGAGTAGAGAACTATCTTAGAATTGAAAGTATTGACCTTAATATTAAAACGAAAGAAAAGGAGCCTCTTTTGTTTTTTGCATTCAGACAAAGAACAGCTTTAATGAATAACATAAAAATTGGAACGGAAATTATTGAACACTTATTAAATGATACAAGGGTAAACAAGGAAGTAAAATTTAAAAATGATTCAGTTTTAGATCTTTTAGCCTGCCATTATAATGACGTGAAAAAGTTTAAGCAATATGAGTATCTTTATGATATGTCGGTGAAAGCAGCAAATAAATTATTAAAGAATTCAATAAAAAATGGGAATTATAATATTGCAGAATATATTATTAATACAAAAAGTGTATTCAAATTAGATTATGAAAGTCTCTTTATTGACGGTTCATTGAATGAGTTAATTGTAAAATATAAAAAAGTTAGCAAAAAAAGTGAAATAGTTGATAGAAATTTAATTGATAATTTTTTTAATTTTAACGAGAACACAGAGTTTTCAGAACTTTTTAAAAAGTTGTTAAGCGATTGTATAAAAAATGACAATGCTGAACTTATTCAAAAGATTTATGATATTTATCCATTTGACATAAACTATACCGTATCAAATAAGGTTTTGTATAAAAGTATTTTTAGTCATAAAGCGTATAATGTTTTGAAGTTCTTTTTTGAAAAAAAGCCCGTTATCACTTATTATTACGGAGAAGATAATCTTTATTTATTTTGTGCAAGTTTGTTTGGTAAAGAAGATAGCCATATAAGGAACAGATTTTACTCTTATTCGTCACATGAAAAAAATTTTTATGATTTTATTAAGCTATTGAACGAGCATATTATGCAATTTACTCCCGAAGTTTATGAACTTTATCTATCAGAAGGTATTGATAATAACTTTTCATTAAAGGATCTGTATAAATTAAATAATTTTGCAATTAATGGCGAATTTTTTTCACGTGAAGAAGCAAAGAATAAACATTTATTTTATAAGTTGAGCATATATGGAAAATATAAAATGAATAAAGTCATTGAATGGTTAGATGATTCAGCTTATGACTTTACACAAAAAGATGAAAAAAATAATAGTTTACTTCATGTACTTATTAATCATTGGGAATATCATTTCGTAATAGAGTTATTTAAAAAATTTAATCTTACCGTCCCTGAGATTATCAATCATAAAAATAACACAGGAGATACTTTTTTACATGTTGTGGCTAAAAAACAATATGTTGAGTTGAAAAATCTGGAAACTATAATTGCATTTGCAATGCAGAATCAATTTGATTTTGATAACACCAATAATCAAGGTAAGCGTTGCTATTTGAAAGAAACGCTAGATATTAACAATTTTAATGAAAATTATTTATTTTACATGAAGCAAATTATTGAAAAATTAATACTTAATAAAATTACAGGATATGAAGAGAAAAATTCCGTTATTAAAAGAATATAAAAAGGAGAATATTATGAATAAAAAATTCATATCTTTGGTTAGAGAAGATGATTACGAAGATGAAATCCCTCCTTTTTGTAATCAGTATTTCATTAATTGTTCATTTAATGATGTAAACACGGCTATTAACCAAATAGATTCATTTATAAAAAATAATAATTTTAATAAAAACTATAAATTTATGCTGGATGGGAAAGAGCATAATCTTTTATCTTATTTTTTCGAGAATAAAGCTCCTGCAGAAATTATTCGATATCTTGTAAATAAAAATTTTACATTGAAGCATTTGAATGAGAAAAGACTTAATGCTTTAACAAATAAGATATGGGAGCCAGTAAAGAGAGAAAATGGAGAACTCGAGAATGTAGAACATTTTCTTTTATTAATAAGTAGTGCAGGTTTTAATGAATATGATAAAAATATTATTGGTTCATATCCGGTATTATTAAATCATTTATATAGTAATAATATAAGAGAAAGAGATTTTTATTTTGATTTGTTACTTCCTGCTTTGTTTGAAAGTTATTATTTTAGTGATAAGCCCACAAGCATGTTTGTAATGAATCTTTTAAAAAATGACGATATCTACCTCATGGATAAATATATTGATTCACCCAAGAAAATGATTGGCATTTTAAAAAGTTATACCAGTGCAATTGATGATGATTATAATATAGAAGAGGCTAAATGCAATATTTTTAAATTTATGGATTACTACTTCCCGGAATTCGATTCAAACATATTGACATATTTTTTAGAAGATTTTTATTACATCCCAATTTCTTTCCATAGCAGGCATAATAAGATACAACTTTCAGAAAAAGAAATAATGTTAAATAAGTCGGTTATTGATTACATTATTCAATTTGACAGCGACTATTTTTTTGAAGTTATTTCCAGACATCTGGTATATATTTCTGAAAATATGGATACTCGTGTTACGCCGGTACCTGTTGAAATAATGGCTCTTGAATATTACAAAGAAGTTAGTTCTATAAATAAACAAAAATCCATACTAAATGATATAATTAAGGTGAATGACAGTGAAAAATCAAAAGGTAAAGAAAGGCTCTAATCAAATTATGTCTCTGCAACAAGAAGTTAGTGATAATAATAAAAAAGCAGGCTGGTGGGAAAGAAAACCAGAACTTAAATCGCTGGAGGAAGAAGCTGTAAAAGTTATATTTATGCATATGATATTATCGGAACAACTTGAAAAAGTAAGAAGGGGTGAAAATGTAAATTTTGACAAAATAATCACAGAAATATCACAGTTAAAAGATAAACCTATTTCAAAAAGCATAGATGAAGAAACATCTTTTTTACTGACAAAAATTAGTCTGATGCATAGTGAGTTGAGTGAGGCTTGTGAGTATATTATTAAACCGGAAAAAGATAAACACCTTATTCAACAAGAAGGAGAAGCGGTTGAGTTATCTGATATGTTTTTAAGACTGCTGGATTATTGTGGTCATCGGGGTTTTAATGTAGAAAGTATTTCCAGAGAGAAATTAGAATATAATAAAACACGTAGCGATCATAAGAAAGAAAACAGAAAAGTCGGAGGTAAGTTATTCTGATATGAAGAATGAGGCATATATTTATCATGGGAAAATTAAAGACATAAAAATAGAATTGGTAAGTTCTGAACTTACTAACGAAGAAAATAATAAAGTTGATGTTTTTGGAACACTGATAAAGATGGAAATAGATGGAGATATAAAAGAGTTTGTCTGTTCTTATATATTGTCTACAGAATATCTGGATAAAGATTGTTATGCACTTATTTTAAATGATAATCAATTTTATATGGTAATTAATAAACAAAATTTATGCAAAATAAGTTATTTTTCTTATTTTGAACGTTTTAAAGCCTGTTTAACAAGAAATTATGTATTGTTGTTTTTCACTTTTTTATATTTATATAATTTTCCAAATTCGTCCAACATATTTTTAACGATTGTTTTTGCAGTTTTTTTTACAGGTTTTTATCTTAATGAGAATAGGCAAAAAAATAATCGAAAGAATATGTATTTTAAAGTAGTTAATAAAAATCTTAAAGAACTGTTTTTGATAAAAAAAAGATTAAAATAATGAGATCTCCTTCAAAAAACCATATTCTTCCTCTGGATTTTATTGGTGTTAATGTTATCACTAAATATAAACAAGGAGGCTTGTATGTTAGAGAAATGGTTGAAAAAGGATCATATACAAATCATCGATTCAGTTTCTGACTGGAAAGAAGCTATAAAGATATGTGGAATACCTCTTGTTAAGCATAATATAATAGCAGATCGCTATATCAATGCGATATATGATTCATATAAAACATCAGGTCCTTATTATGTATTAAAAAAAGGTATTGCAATGCCGCATGCAAAACCAGAACAAGGTGCTTATGAAATAGGATTATCGCTTTTGATAATAAGTGAAGGCGTTAATTTTAATTCAGAAGGAAATGATCCTATACATATCGTTATCCTTTTATCGTCTAAGAACAATGATTCTCATACAGAAATCATTACTTCTCTCGGTGAACTGTTATTTAGTGATGATGTTATTGATGATTTAATTCAAAGTAAAAGTTCCGAAGATGTTTATGAAATTGTTAAGCATTATTGATTAAGAGGGCAGTAGCCCTCTTAATTTATTTGTTTAAAATATGTATTATTTGATTTTTACTGCCTCGCCATAAAAGTTCTGGGTGATATTGTTCTTTGATAAACTTCCCATCTATAAGCACATCAATAAAAGGTAAAATCTGTTGCTGTTCTTTATTTAATGCATTTAGCTCATATCCAGTCCATAACCATATTGTTTTTTCAGGACATATTAATTTAACCTTATATACTAATTTTAAAATGCAATCTACATTATAAGGGTGTAAAGGATCACCTCCTGAAATAGAAAGTCCATCTCTTTTTATTTTACTATCAAGAAGATCACTTATAATTTGGTCTTCAATTATACTGGTATATTCGTATCCTGAATCAAAAGACCAGGTAGACTGATTATAACATCCTCGGCATTTGTGTTCACAACCAGAAACAAATAATGTGCAACGTGTTCCTTCTCCATTAACAACGTCTATGGAATAATATTTTTGATATTTCATTTTGTCCTCATTATAAATGTTTTACTCTGTTCATAACTTCCATTTGTTTTCCTTTATTAAAAGGTCGACTATTTGGACTACCAAGATAACCACATACTCGTCGGATTACGGACATTTTGGTTTCTTCATGGTTTCCACATGCTGGACATGAAAAACCTTTGCTGCTACATAGAAACTCTCCTGAATAGCCACAAATATAACATTCGTCTATTGGTGTATTTGTGCCATAATAAGGGATTCGGGAATAACTATAATCCCATATGTTTTCAAGTGCCTTAAGATTATTTTTTAAATTTGGATATTCTCCGTAACAAATGAAACCACCACTGGCAATAGAAGGATAAATCATTTCAAAATTTATTTTTTCATATGGATTAACTTTTTTTCTGACATCTAAATGAAAACTGTTTGTATAATATCCTTTATCTGTTACATGTTTAATCTTGCCATATATTTTTTCATCTAATGTGCAAAAACGATTACATAAATTTTCACTTGGGGTACTATATAAACTAAAAGCGTATCCTGTTTCGTCTTTCCATTCTTCTACTGTTTTCCTTAATTTTAAGACTACCTCTAATGCAAAATCTTGCTTATCCTTGCTATCAAATATATGAATATCATTTTCAAAAAAGGCATTAACCATTTCATGAATACCAATATAACCTAACGAAATAGAAGCTCTTCCATTTTTAAAGATTTCAATAATATCATCTTCGGCATTTAACCTGATCCCGCATGCTCCTTCCATATAAAGAACAGGTGCTACTTTTGCTTTAACACCTTTAAATCGATTAATTCTTGATAGTAAAGCTTTTTTGGAAATAGAAAGAACTTCCTCCAGATATTGCCAGAAAAGACAAATGTCACCTTTTGATTTTATTGCAACTCTTGGAAGGTTTATGCTAATAACACCTAAATTATTTCTGCCATCATGAATTTCTTCATTTTGTGAATTTTTATAAACATTTAAAAAACTACGGCATCCCATTGGCGTTTTAAAAGATCCTGTGGCTTTTATTAATGAATCATAGTTTAAAATATCTGGATACATTCTGATTGAAGCACATTTTATTGCTAATAATTTTATGGAATAATTAATATCCGTTGACTTATGATTAACACCGTCTTTTATGGCAAAAACAAGTTTTGGAAATATCGCTGTTTTTTTATTTTTACCTAAGCCATTAATTCGGTTTTTTAAAATTGATTGTTGTATCATAACGGCTTCTTTACTTGTTCCTAAGCCAAAACCAAATGTAACGAAAGGCGTCTGTCCATTTGCTGTATGTAATGTGTTAATTTCATATTCCAGAGCCTGAAAAGCATCAAAGCATTCTTTTTCAGTTTGCTTATCTGCATAGGCATCACATTCCTGAATATTCCATAATTCGGCAACACGTTTATGTTTCAAATAAGATAACTTAACATAGGGTGCGAGAATTTCATCTATTTGGTTAATCGTGGTTCCACCATAAATATGACTTGCTACTTGTGCTATAATTTGTGCAGTGATCGCAGTTGTGGTACTAATAGATTTTGGATTTTCAATTTCAGCATTGCCCATTTTGAAACCATTATGAAGCATCCCTTTTAAATCGATAAGCATACAATTAAACATTGGAAAGAAAGGGGCATAATCTAAATCATGATAGTGAATGTCTCCTGTTTCATGTGCATGAACAATATCTTTATCTAATATATAATTTTTTGCATAATATTTTGAGATAATACCTGCAAGTAAGTCTCGTTGTGTTGGTATAACTTTACCATCTTTATTTGCATTTTCGTTTAAGATATCTTCATTATCTTGTTTTATTAATCCTTGTATAGACTTCATTAAATCACTATTTAGTTCGCGAAACTTATCTCTATCGTGTCTATATTCTATATAAACTCGTGCTATTTCGGGATATTGACTTCGCATTAAAGAATATTCCACAATTTGTTGTATATCACTTATACTTATTTTTTGTTGTTTTTTTTCAGTTAGGTCTTTTTTTATTGAATTAACGGTTTTTTCAACAAAAACATCATCATTAATTTTTAATTGCTTCATTGCTTTTTTTATGGCATTTTCGATTTTTTCTTTCTGGAATGGTATTACACGATTATCTCGTTTGATAACTAACATTGTATCTCCTTGGATTCGAATTTAATATACTTTTATTTAATTCTATATGACAAGGTTAATTATGAGAATCAAGATAAGTTCTCTTCTTTGATTTTAATCAAAAAAGGATAAAAAAAAGTTTCTCGGTTGAGAAACTTTTTTTTAATAAGTAAATTTCTTTTACTGTGGAGTTACTGGTGGGGCGCTTGCATTTGCTGCTGAAGGATTAAGATCATATTCTTCGGTTGCTTTTTTTGTTAGCTCGACATCAAGAACTGACAGCATTAAAAGTTTGTCAGTGCATGTTAACTGCATGCTTCTGGCAGGCTTAGCCGCATCAGGGATAAGTAGACCAGTTTCTGAACCATTCAGTGGTTGAGAAGTGCCGTATTTAGTTTCATAATCTTTAATAACCAATGATTTTGTTTCTTCGCAAGCTTTTGCGTTAGGAAGCTGAGCAACAGCAGAAATACCATTTACATAACTACTTTGAGGAGTTATGTAAATATAATAATTGGTAAAACGCGGATCTTTATCCTTATCTTGCGGTGCAATATTATAAAGGTTCCCTGTTCTTGTTTTAGCAAAGGGTTGAATGTTTGTAGCAGGCATTTGGCTCCCCATTTCAACACCAAAAATAGCACTCATATCTTGTATTGCAAAAGCATTTACTGAACCCAAAGTTAAAACTGATGCCAGAATAAATTTTTTCATATTTACCATAATGACTCCCAGATTGTGTTATAGTTTTATAGAGAACAATAATAATAGAAAGATGTAAATAAGTCAAAGATAAATAAGGGCAATAAGATAATTCTATTAAAGAAAATTAATTATCAAATAAATAAAATTATAGATGACAAATAAAAAAGACTATGTTATTTTTATATTATGGTAATAAAATTTTTTTAAATGAGGTTTTTATGAACACACTATATATGGTTTCTGGGGCAATGGTAAATGATATGCGCGATATGGGCGTAGATATCATCATGCCTCCGGGGAACTAAGTGTAAAAATAAACTCTTTTATTTTTATAAGGCTCCCAAAAGGGAGCCTTTTTTATTTATTGAATTCGGGATAAACATTCCGAAGACTTGTGCTTTATTATTTATAAACTATTGATTTAATTAAAAATATTTTAAAAAAGTTTAAAAAAAGACTTGCAAAAAGAAAAAAGGCCTGATAGTATATAAAACATGAAGTCAAGAGAAAAAGATAATCTGGTGAAGTAGCTCAGTTGGTCAGAGCGCGACACTCATAATGTCGAGGTCATGAGTTCAATCCTCATCTTCACTACCAGTTATATAGGCGGTTAGCTCAGTTGGTCAGAGCGCTTCCCTTACAAGGAAGAGGTCATCGGTTCGAAGCCGATACTGCCTACCATTATGCGAAAATAGCTCAGTTGGTAGAGCGCAACCTTGCCAAGGTTGAGGTCGCGAGTTCGAATCTCGTTTTTCGCTCCACTATGCCCGGATAGGCCTAATTGGAAAGGCCGCCACCAATGGGTGGGTAAGCGCTTTCGGATTGATCCCCGATAAACGACGAAGGTTCGATTCCTTCTCCTGGCTCTAAAATAATGCGAGTATAGCTCAGTGGTAGAGCGTCAGTCTTCCAAACTGTTCGTCGCGGGTTCGAATCCCGCTTCTCGCTCCATAAATGCGGTAGTAGTTCAGTTGGTAGAATACTTGCCTGTCACGCAAGTGGTCGTGGGTTCGAGCCCCATCTATCGCGCCAGTTAAAGTTATGATATGTAAGATAAAAGTTATGCGGTAGTAGTTCAGTTGGTAGAATACTTGCCTGTCACGCAAGTGGTCGTGGGTTCGAGCCCCATCTATCGCGCCAGTTAAAGTTATGATATGTAAGATAAAAGTTATGCGGTAGTAGTTCAGTTGGTAGAATGCTTGCCTGTCACGCAAGTGGTCGTGGGTTCGAGCCCCATCTATCGCGCCAGTTAAGGGTTATTTTTTTATTATCAAGAAAAATTTGATAATTTATTTATGATTAATTATGATAAATAAAATAACCGGAGTATACCATGAATAATAACATAATAATAAATGGACTAGTGTTTTCTTCTTTATTTCTCGCCGTTTTTTCAGTAAGTAAAATAAATGATAACTTTCATTCTTTTTCTGTTGCACAGCATGAAAAAAAAATAAAAGAAGATCAGGCAAAACAAGCTGAAGAAGAAATGAGGCAAGCTGAATTAAAAAGAAGACAATCAGAAATGAAAAAATACATAGAAGAAAATAAAGAGTTATTTTCTTTTTTAAAACAAACGCCAACTGAAAGAAAGTCATTTGTTGACAATATTCCTTCACAAGAATTAAAAGAAATAGCTTTACCTTTTATTCCTCCAATTGCTAATGGTTCGAAGCCTATATTCCCATCAGAAAGATATGATAAAAATGCCATTTTTATTAATCCTCGCCAGTCGAGTGCTTACTCCAGTGCCTTATATCATTACATAAAAAATAATGTAAATAAAACAGTTCTGCATGTAAATACTGTTTCTTATAGACTTGAAAATAGTACTATTTATGGTATTGGCGCAAATGGACAAGCTGTTAAGATTCAAAATAATGGCTTATTCCCATATGATACATTAATAAAAACAGATGAAGGCGATTTTTCTGTCAGAAATACATTATGCCCACTACCGTCTAAAGTTAGTGAGGTCGTTATTTTAGGAGATTCACAAGAAACAAATGGATATTATATGTTCCCGATTGATGAACGTTCAGTAAACTGTGAAATTATTAGACTGGTTAAAGAGGGTAATTAAAAATGAAAGCAAATAAACCAGAAATTGAAAAAAATTATTACGAAATATTAGGTCATGAACTCTTTAATAGAAAGGAGGCGAGTCTGTCAAAGAAGAAAACTTTCGAAGATTATCTTGCTGAAAATGCAGGAGAAAGGAATCAGCTAAAGTTATACAATTTTATTTCTTTGATTGGTGTTCTCTGTACAGCGGCGTACCTATTAAGCACTCTTGCATTAAATATAACGGCAAATAATTTCATTTTAAGTGTGGTTATGTTGATTGCCAGTATTATTATAAGAAAATTAATAAAATTTGTTTTTTTTGAATCTAAAAAATTTGATTTAATGAAAGTAAATGAAGAAAAATATAATAAATATATATTTTTAAACAGAAGTCAGGAAGACCTGTTTTCTTCTCTTATGGACGAACAAATGAAAAATCTTATGAAAAAAGAAAAAGAACAAAAAGGCTCTGTTTCTCTCAGATTTATAAAAAAATTAATAAATTAATTAAAAATCAGGTTAAAAATGTCGATAAATAAAAAAGACCTTCCGGTCTTTTTTATTGTATAGAATTAATCACCACCACCACACCCCCCTCCGCAGCTATTCCCACTACAACTACTATTATTACCCCCATCATTACTACCACCACATGAATGGTGACTGGAACTACAATTAAGTAGTATGATACTTCCTGTGCCACAAGAAGTAAGGCTTGTTTCCACTGCTGCTGCGTGTTTGGCTTCAATAAACGGATCAGTATAAAGATATAAATCTACTAATAAAAGAGTTGCTAACATAGGGTCAGAATTATTAGCATGTTTTTTCTTTATTTTATATTCTTCTAATTTATTAAAACTGGCTTTTGAAGAATTTCGGCTTTCAGAACTTTTAAGACCGGTTTTTCGTTTTAACATCTTTGCATAATTAGGAAGTTCCTCTTTTACACCTAATTCAACATCAGAATAAAATAGAGAGGGTTTGGAGTCTTCAGAAAAAGGATCCATTTCTTCCTGTAAACATGTAATTGTCCATAAATGAAGTATTTCTGATACTTCCCGTTCAGAAATTTTACTTTTTTCAATATTTTGGTTAGGAGTATGATGTAAAAATTTACCTAAATGTTTATCACAAAATAAAGCATAGTCTTTGGTGTGTAGTATAAATTCATGCCATATTTCGTCTACGGTTTCAGAAGGCATTGGTATATTCATATTAGGAAAAGCTTTGCATACAGATAAGAAAGATAAAAATCCTTTTGCCGCATATTCAACCTGATAAACGGTGAGGTCTTTAAATCGCTGTCTGAACTTATAAAAAACTTTAGGTGGTATTTCTTCTATAAGAGATTCGTCAAGAGATTTAAATTGAAAATTTTTTTTTGAGAACATAATTGAGCTCCATTTATTTTTTTCAATTATAGTGAATAAAACAATAGATTTCCATTTTTTTACTAAATAAATGCTGAGTTTTTTTCACTTCTGATGCAGTTAAACGGCAACTATAAATAATATTTTAACTTAGCTAATACATAATGTTGAAAAATTTATAAAGAACTATTAGTATAAATGTTCTATAAAAAAAAAGGGAATAAGAATGTCTATATTTAATAAACATCATGAACACGATATTCATACACATGACCATATTAACAACCATAATCATAATCACGATCATTCTCCATCTGAACGTCACAACCATTTTCATAATACCTCAAAATTAAAAATTGTACTTTCTATTACTTTAATTTATGCATTTGTAGAAATTATAGCGGCAATATTCACTAAATCATTAGCTTTGGGAACTGACGCTGTTCATATGCTTACGGATGCTTTTGCTCTCTTTATTGCAGTTTACATGGCAAAATTAAGTCAGAAACCTGCAAATAATAATTACTCTTATGGGCATGGAAGAGCCGATACTATTGGAGCATTAATGAATGCTTTGTTTATGTTACTGATTATTGCCTTTATCGTTTATGAAGGTGTATCCCGATTTATTCATCCTGTTGAAGTAAATGGTTTATCGGTGACTGTTGTTGCTTCATTTGGTTTAATTATAAATATATTCAGTCTAAAATTATTGCATGGGGGTGATTCCTTAAACACTAAAGCAGCTTTTGTGCATGTGTTAGGTGATATGCTTGGTTCAGTCTCAGCCATTATTGCAGGAATTATTATTTATTATACTGGCTTTATGCAGATAGATGCAATATTGTCTATTTTAGTTTCATTGCTGATATTAGTGCCCACTGTAAAAATATTGTTATCTTCTGTTAAAATTTTAATGGAATCTGTTCCAGATCATATAAGTTACATTACAGTTGGTGAGGATATTCTCGACATAGAAGATGTTATTTCCGTTCACGATCTTCATATCTGGACAATGAATTCAAGTGATACTTCTTTATCCGCCCATGTTTTAATAAATAATATCAATGAATGGGATAGAACATTGATTAATATTCAAAAAATGCTGTTAGAAAAACATAATATACACCATATTACATTACAGCCAGAATGTAGATCATTATAATTATCTCATAGTAAAAATGGTTCTTTATTTTTATGATTAAATGTGAATATTTAATGAACCTTTAAGTTTTTTATTGTTTATTTCTTAATCAAGAGTTATGGTGAAAATAAATCAAATATGGGAGGTGTTCTATGACTAAATTAAGTGTAGAGTTAACTTCCCGTTTATTAAGCCATAAATTAATAAATATAGTTTATGTAAATGACTGGTATGCCATTGCAAAAATAAACGAGAAAGCTAATATAAAAGAAAAAGAAAAACTTAATGGTATTATGGAAGAAATAAATCCAGAAAATCCAGACAGTTTGCTAATTGACATAAAAACATATCGAAAAGCAAAAAAAATGACGAGGTAATATATGAAAATAAGCAATAATAGTAGATATTTCACTGATATCAAAGCGTTGTCCATTTTTATGGTAACGAATATAGCGTTATATTGTTTATGTTTTTGATCCAATAAAAAAAAGAGGCTCCTGCCTCTTTTTTTATTATATTCAACCATTGTTATTGTGCTTTCTCTGTTTTTGTTGCAGTATCATTTGCAATAAATATCATTGTTCCAGAAGAGCAGTTTATTGAAATACTTCTTGTGGGGACAATTTGATCCATAAGATAAAAGCTTGATTTATCGTTAACAATAGCATTACCATATTGTTGAACAAAATTAGCAGCCATGCCTTTAAGTTTGGCAACACATTCTTCCTGATTAGAGAAAGATTTATTGGCAGTAATAGTAGCAACATTATTCTGACCATTAACAACTAAAGAATAATCGTCAAAATTCTTATCATTATCTACTGGTTCAACTTTATATACCTGCAAACTTGTTGAGACACTATCATTTGTTGTCACACCAGGTTGATCAGGAATATTGCCACCATCAGTATGCATATTCGTTGTATCAACAGGGTTTCCTAATGAATAGCCAAAAGCACCTGTTATTGGCTGAGCGGCGAATGCTGAAGAAGCAGCAAAAACACCAGTAAGAATTAATGCGAGCACTGTATTTTTCATTTTTGATACCTCTTTAATTAATATATTATGATGATGGAATATTATAATTTTTGAACATGAAAGTCAATAAATATTTACTTGTAATAATAGAAATTTGCATATTGATTTTCATATCAAAAAAGCTATTATTTTAATCTAAATAGGAGGTTGTAATGAATTTACTGAGTTTATTTTCAAATATTGGTGTCAGTGAAGCTTATTTAAAAGAACATGGATTGAATGTTAAAGTTGCAAACGAAATAGAGGATAAAAGAGCAGAAATTTATGAAAAGATCTATCCTGAGACATACATGATACGAGGCAATATTAGTGAAAAAAAAATAAAAGATAATCTCATCCAAAAGAGCTTAGAAGAAGATGTGAATGTCATTATAGCTACGCCACCTTGTCAGGGTATTTCTCGTGCTGGAAAAAAAGTGATACTTGATAAAAGAAACTTTTTAATAAAAGATATTATAGATATTTTTAATGCTGTAATGCCTGATTATATGTTAATTGAAAATGTTGATATGTATATGGATGCTCTTATACAAGATAAAAGAAATAATATTTTAACGATAAGAGATTTTATTGATCAATCGATAGACAGATCTATTTATATGATTAATGCTCAGGTTTTTAATGCTAAATATTTTGATACCCCCCAATCACGTAAAAGAATGATTATTCGTATATGGAAAAAAGATAAGTTATGGCCCGTTCCGCACGAAAAACCGATTATAAACTTAGAAAAGGCTATCGGAGATCTACCTTCTCTCGAATCAGGACAGAAAAGCCATTTAACGTTTCATTACGCAAAAAAACATCATCCTAATCATATCTATTGGTTATCATATACTCCAACGGGTAAGACTGCTTTTGATAATGAAGAGCCTTATCGTCCTGTTAAAGAAGGAAGATTAATTAAAGGGTATCATTCAAATTATAAACGAATGCGCTGGGATAAGCCTGCTCAAACAATAACTATGTCTTCTGGTGGCTTGTCTTGTCAGTGTAACTGTCATCCTGGTAGGATAAAAAAAGGAGGTATATATTCAGACGCAAGAGCATTGACGCCTTTGGAATTGTTTAGAGTTATGGGGTTGCCAGATAATTGGCCTTTGCCAATCACTTTGAGTGATAATAAAATAAGGAAGTATATTGGTGAAGGTTTACCTCCTAAAATGTTACTTGCTTTTCTTGAAAAAATTATAATTTGATTTTATTTAAAATAAATATATAATAAAAATTCATCTTTTCGCAGTTTTAGCTCAACAGGATAGAGCGTCAGTTTCCGAAACTGAAGGTAATTGGTTCGAGTCCAATAAACTGCACTAAGGAGGAATTTATATGCTAAATATTAATGCAAAAGTGATAGAAAATGACCAAGAGGTGGCAAAAATTTCTTTAAGGATTTTGCCAAGAGAAGGAGAAGTTCTTAATTTTAATGATATCGGAAAGTTTAAAATCAACAAAATAGTTTATCAGCTACAAAATTCAGGAAACAATCTTTATCACTCAGATTTTATTGTTATTTACGTAAAAAAAACCGAAGAATAGCCATCCTCGGTTTTTTATTTTATACTTAAAAGATATTTAAGATTGTAAATAGCTTAGATTCTTGGCTGATTTTTTGATTTAATGCTGTTATAAATTTCGTGTCTTTTTTGTGATATTTTCTGAAAGCAAGTATTATCAACAATATTTTCTAAATCATATGATAATAGTATTTGATCAAAATAAGAGAGTGCTTCTTTGTCTGAATGCTCCTGCAGGAAACGAATAAAGAAATTATCAAAATTATGATTAATAACCTCATTGACTAAATGAGATTGTTTACCATTATTTCCGATATCCATATAGTTGAACAAAGTTTTTTTATAGAATTCTTTATGATTAATATTTTGATTTTTATCAATGGAATTAAAAATATGTTCATCAATAAGATATAGATTTTTTATGGTAATGTTAGGGATTTTCTCGAAAAATAAAGCAACAGATTCAGCAATAAGCGTAGTATCTTCTTCATCGAATTTATCTTTCAAGAAAGGGCTGACGATTTTGTCTTTATGTTCATTAAAAAAATACGTTGATAATAAATCATTCTGAAAACTTTCATGGGGGATGGTTTCCATGAAGTTTACATTCATTAATGCTTGTCGAAGAATAACAGGAGTTTTTATAAAAAGGTCATGAATTTTTTGACTACCATTATAATTATAATCCTGTTCATCATTATTGATTAAATTATGTAAGTTATTACCATAAATATTACAATTAACGCCGTTATCATTGAGTATTTCAATGATTAAAGATATTTCTTTTTTAAATTTCTTTTTATAATTAAATACTGATTTCTGATTACTAAAAAGAGATGCAATTAATGCAGAAAATAAAGAAGCGCCTGGAAGAATTTCTGAATCAGGATATTTTTTAATAAAAAAACGCCATTTGTCTGTATCTCTTAACTCCTGGGATGAACTAGATTTAATATTATAAACTTCTCTTATATTTATAATATCAAAAAGGCTATGAGTAAATTCTTTTTCACCAATGAATTTTTCACATATACTTGAAGGATAACCCTTTTTAATGAGAAGTGGAACCAGCATTGTAAAAACGTCAGGTCTTGATACACTAATTTCAAAATCTGACATAATTTGGCTTGGGCGAATTTTTAGTAATTGTTCAGGGAGATTTATTTCTTCACCAAAATGAGCAGATAAATCAATATTAAATATGTTATCAAGATTTAAGACATTTTTTAAGGCGTATATTATTTGTTCTATGTTAATATGTTTTGGTGGTAAAAAATTAAGATCATTATATTCAAAGGGAAATTTATTTTCTATTAATAAAGTAACAAGTTTAGGATCTTGCAAAAGGAAATGTTTACCTATTGATTGATATGCTTTGCCCTTAGTAAAACGACTTAAATCATTTTCATAGAAATCGTTTAAAATAAGATTAAAAATGTGTGTTTCTTTATTAAACCATGAAGAAAATAAAAGAAATTCCATATAGTCCTGATTAATTTTATTTTTTGGTATTTTATTAATTAAATAAGCTATTTTTTCTTTCTTATAAGGAGTTTTTTGATTACAAAAATATTCTACTGAATAAGTATGATTTTGAGGAATAAAAAGTTTGTCTATAAGTTTTTTGAAAAAATCTAAATCAGCTAATTTATTGAGACATGCTGCAGCATAGGTTTCATTTTGATTAATATTACGTAATAAGAAACTGTTTCCAAAAATAGTATCGATATCTTTTAATGTATACATTCTGTATTGTTCAAAAAATTTATGAATTCTATGTTGAGATTTATGCACGTTTTTACTCCTGAAAATATTTGATAATTAATTATATATGAGTTAGGTTTAATTTTCCATCTTTAAATAAGGTAGTTTATGGAAATCAGATGGCTTTTACAAAGCAGTGATAGATTAATAAATGAAATAGACAAAGAATACCTGACTCTGGATTTTATGAAAGAAAAGGTGTCTGATTTTGGTATTTTAAAAGGTTATGATATTTTCACAGGTATAGAAAATATGGACGACGATGTTTTTATAGCCAGAGGTACTATAAAAATGATTAGGATGATAAATAACGATATAATGAATAATCTCTCAAATTCGCTAAAAATGAAACTAAAACATGCGATTTCGTATAATGAATTATATTTTGATCAAGCTTATTATCAGACTCTGAATTTACCTTTATTGAATCAAGGTGCAGAAATACTAAATATAAAAGAAAACTTATTTATTAATTTTGGTATTGATAAATTTATTAAGCCAACAACAGATTTAAAAGCTTTTTCTGCGGGAATCCTTGAAGCAAGAATTACTTTGAAAACCTATATAGAAAATAATTCTCCAAGAAAAGATTATTCAGAAGAAAAATTTATGGTAAGTGATTTATTAAAAATAGATGAGGAATACCGTTTCTTTTGTATAAAAGATAGAGTTGTTTCAGGTTCTGTATATGCTAAAAATGGTAAATTATATAAAAGCTCCATTTTACCGTTTGAGGTTAAATCCATTGCCAAAGAATATGTCAAACTTTATCAGCCTGCTGATATTTTTGTTATGGATATTGCGAAATCACAAAAAGATTATAAGATCGTAGAATATAACTGCTGGAATGCTTCTGGTCTTTATGAAGTAGATCAATTAAAACTATTTTCAGAAGTAAAAGACTATTATATTAACAAGTGATAAAATTATTCCTTTGTTTTATTATTATGTTATTATAGTCTATTAATACAGGAATTTATTTTATGAAAGATACATTATACCTTTTTACTCTGGATTGGCACAGTGCAGGCTCTATTGATAAAAGACGTTATATTGATAACTATCTGAGGGATGAAAATATAGACATCAATACTCTCGTACAGAAAATGGCAAATTTTATAAATTTATCAGAAAGAAATTCTTTTAGTTACAGGAACTCTTTTGCTATACTTAATGATATTTTGTTGTTTGAAAAAAGTGATAAAAATAAAGTAAATAAGAAAAAATTGAATTTAGAACAGTTTGATTTTGATACATTAAAAATGTTCAATAATCATTATCCCATAACAGATAGCTTAAATCCTGAATTAATACAGAAAAAATATCAAAAGAAATACCAGCATTTATCGGGTAGTAAGAAGCAAGAAAATGCAACAATTTTTCTGGAAGATACACGCCTTTTAGTTTCACAAGTAAAAGAAATTAGTCAGTTTAATAAAGAACTTATAATGTTAAACAGTATTCATTTTTTGCAAAATATGAGCGACATTGAAAAATTTAAAAGTATTATAAAAGGAATAAGTTTTATTGAGATTGATCCATTAAATAATAAATATCAGGATCTAATAACAGTAGAACTGCCTCAGATCAGAATAAACAACAATTCTGGAATGAAAAGCAATCATTTACTCTGCACTTTTTTCAATAATCCCATTTCTTTCGAAGAATTTGACGAAGTATTTGTTTTGAATAAACCATTCAGAAAATTTATAGATGAATATTTTGCTAATAAAACACCAAAGGAAAAAAAGTGCTATCATTTTCTGTATGAAATAACTTTTAAGCTAGACAAAATATTGTATTTAAAAGAAAAGGATATCAAACGTAGTTTGAAAAATGGTGATAATAATCTCCATAGATTATTTTATTATCTTGATAAAGAACAATGCGTTGATACCATTAATTATTATCTCGCCAGAGGAGATAAACCTTTTATAAAAAATAATGCAGGTAAAAATCCCTTTGAGATTTTCTGGTTTAACCGTGAAAATGCTGATGTATCAAAAGCATTAGATAATTTTTTGCGTTCAGATTGTTTTAAAATTCAATCTGTTGTTCAAGTTAAAAATTTTATTAAATCATGTAAAGAAGCAGTAGATTCAGATACACTTGAATTACTTTCTATTATGTATGATAAAAAGATATTACTTAAAGGCTGTGTTATTGATGAGCCTGTTATAGAAAAAAAAGCAAAATTAAGATTATGAATAAAGATATAAAAAAATAAAAAAGGCTCATTAATTATGAAATTATGTATTTTTGAGAAAGAACCGATTATTACGTTTAAAAATAAACTTGATAACATGACCGATACTGAACTAAATAGTCAATTAATTGCTTTGTTTAGATATTTTTATCTTAATAATAAAAAAATTAATGATATAATTCATAACCAGCAGGAAAAATTAACGTTATTTATAGAAAAAATGCTGGAAAATGGAAAAGTTGAAAAATTAAATACTTTTCTTTTTAATAAAAAAATAAACGATACGAAAAATAACATCATTGATAATAATAAATATAAAGACTATAGTTATGAATCAGGAGAAAAAAGCTATTTTAGTATAATTAGTTATTTATATAATAAGGATCTACTATCTAATGTGAATTTTATTAAACATTATTCTTATGATTTCAGACGTCAGATAACGCATTTTTTATCAAAAGATTATTTTATTATTTGTGATATGCCAGATAATAAAACGGGTTTTTACTTATTTTTTTTGTTATTTATATTAAATAAAAAAGATAATGTGAAATTAGATTCAGTAATTGATTTTTTCGTAAACGAGGATAAGTGTATCCTAAAAAATATAGTAAACCTTAATATTGCTTTTAAGAAAATGCTTTATAAAGATATTTTTTATATGGCTAAAGATAAAAGTAATCACGATATATTGGAAAAATTGATTAGAGAATGTGGGCTTAGTGAAAATATGACTAATAATATTGATTATGTTCCGACATTTTGTTTTTTCAGAACATTACATATTCATTCTGAATACAAGGTAGATTTTAATAATCTGAAAGATAGAATGGAAAACTATTTTATTTTTATTAGTGGACAATTTGGTAATATTTCCCAAGTGAAAGATAAGATTATTCAGCATAATATAAACACTTTGTTTTTTTATGGAGAAAATCCGTTTGCATATAAAGGTTTGGCAGCACTGAAAGACTACTTTAAAGTAGAGTACTCAGTATTATTTAATATGACAATAGAACATGTCATTAATAATCATTCGATATCAGTTAAAAGCAAAAAAGAACACCTGACTTCCATGCTTACATATTTTATGGAAGAGTCGTTTTCTACGAATTTGTTGTTTTGCATACAAAATATAAAAGAATCGAGATTAAAAAAAGAAAATGAAGAAACAGAAAATATGCTTGATGAATTAAAAGAAGATATTATTAAAGGTGATAAAAATTTTCTCAACGACAATTCAAGAATTATAGTATTAAATAATGGGACTGTTAATAAAATTAAAAAGAGACTATAATGAATATGGTAATTTTATAAAGGTATTTGAGGTATATTATGTCTATTGATGTTAAAAAAATAAAAGAGATTATTGAGGATTATTCAATCGATCAAGTAATGTTTGATAATTTATTATTAAATATGAATATTACTCCGCATGATTTTATTTCATATACTCTTGATATTTCAAATGAAGCCAATTTATCAGGGAGTATGTTAAAAGGAGAATGGTCTCCTGTTTTATTTTCTTTATACAAAAATAATCTAAACCTTAACAAAATTTTACTTCCATATACCACTTTAAATACAATTATTGGAAATATTAAAAATAAAAATACCCAGTCAGGATATTCAAAACTTACAGTAGAAAATATTTTGTTCTCAGGAAATTTTTACAATAATTTTCCTAAGGAATCCACTAGCCAATTTTTGAATTTTGTTAATACACTTGATGATGATTTAGCAAGCTTAAAATCGAAAAAAGCGAACTATTTAGGTGCTTTAAAAAACTCAGGCTTTTCTGACTCTGTTTTACCTATGTTATTAAAGAATAATTCAACAAAAATAATTGAAAGTATTATTTTCCCTTTATTACATAATTATATTTCTACAACTGAGAAAATTATGCAATATGGAAATGTAGAGCATGTCAAACTATGGCTGGAATTAAGCGAAAACAACAAAAAACAATTCTTAAATATAGTAAAAGTTAACCCATCATATATAGAAGCAAAAAAGATACTATCTCTTATTCAGCATAATGCAGAACATAAAGAAATATTGCTTGATATGTTAACGCCTGAAAATATTTTCAGAATGCTGGTCTCTTCAACAAAAGAATCAGAGGAAAATAATATCAATAAAATTAAATTTATCTTATCTCTATTTCCAGATAATGTTAAAGATAATTTTATAAAGTCTTTCTATGAGAAAGCAAATAATTTAAATCCTGATAATACTGATAGCGTGATGGTAAATAAAAATACTCCAGTAGCTTATATGATTTTAAAAAAAATGGATGGGATTCTGGATTATTTTTTATCACTTGGGTATGAATTAAATATTACTGAGAAGGGGTACTTCTCTGGAAAAAAGTTACAACATGAAAATGTAAATAACTATGAGAAAATGGTTAATATCGCTTCTTCTTCAGGTAAAAATGCTTCTAAAAAACTTGAACAATTCTTATCTTCATTATCAGATTTAGAAAAAGATGCTTTATTATCCCAATTACATAATATTAGTCTTGAAAAAGAAAAAGAAAAAGAAACGGCTGAATTTTATTCGATTAAAGAAACAAAAAAGAAACTAAAAGAAGAATCAGCAAAAGCATCATTATCAAGGGGATTTATTCTGAATGGAAATAAAGATTTATTAATAACATTACTTAACCATGGTTATAAGTTAACAAATAAAGAATATGCACTTAGTTATATTATTTTTTCAAAATGGTTAGAAAATACGACTATCAAAGAAAATTCACCACTTGAAAAAAATTTTGAAATTGCTCAATATTTGAAAGAATACCCTGTGGAATATAAAAAAGATTTACTTTTGAACGTTTTAAAATCAATTACATATAAATCTATCAAAATTAATGATATCAGGCTTGAATTAAATGATTTGCTTCCTGTAATCAATTATTTATTAAAAGAAGAAGTTATTGATTTGCCTTCGAATTCTATACCGATTAGATTATCTTTAAATGATTATAATCATCTGAAAGAAGATACTTTATATCCTCTGACTCTGACTTTATTGAATAATACTAATTTTGGAGAAAGTATTAATTCGAAAGAGGATTTTTTAAAAAAAATATGTCTTTCAAATACGTTTACGATTACTCATAGATCAGGGCGACATGAATATGAGATTGACATTATCAAAGATTTACTGTTAGCATATGAAAATAGTACTTCAGAAGAAAATTACATTAAATTTAAAAAAGAGTTGTTGTCCAGAAATTTATACCCTGCTGTGCTGACACTACTTGAAAAAATCATTGTAGAGAATGAAAAAAGCAAAATAGAAGAATCTTTGACCGCTGATGAAAAAATTAATAAAAAAATGACGATACGTATCTAAAAAATTTGATAACAATAAGGTTTTAGTATAAAAGTTAAGTCCATTATTTTTGTGGCATTATGATATGGGATAGTATACTTTTATTCTGCTTTTCATAATGTAATTATTTAGAAAGAAAAAATTTATTATCTTTTAATATGGAGAAGAAAATATGATTGCTAACCTGCTTGCAAAAATTGATCTGAAAAATGATTATAATTATATCACGATAGAAAAATCTCATCTCGTTATTGAGAAACATAGTGAAAAAGAATTCGAAGTATCTTATGCTCCTGCCTGGAAGCTTCAGGATTTAAAGACTATTGATTATATAGAAGCAGAAGACGAAAAAACTTTCTACGAAAAATTAGAAAGTTTGATTAGCAAAAAGCTATTAAAATAATTTAAACCTTTTGATAAAAGGTGCTTCGACCTGACCAGAACTCCAATCAATGTTGCGGTTATTTTGGTTTTAATGAAAGGTTGCCATTTTAATTATCCCCCAGGAGATTTTTCAGATCTCCTGTTTTTTTATCTATTTATTTACCAATAAGTAAATGTAGTCTATAATTTATTTAGTATAGAAAAATAATCTGGAAAATATTATGGAAACCCAATTCAAAGAAATCGTTACTATCAATATTTATACTGACGCGTCTGTATTGAATGTTGATGAGATGATCGATTCAAAGCGTTTAACTTCAAAAGAACAGATAAAAAGTTTAAAAAAGAAAGGTAATTCATCAGGATTTGGGTTTTGTATAGAGTTGACTAAAACACTCATCGATTCAGAAAATAAAATGATAAAAGATACTTCAACATTAACTCAGTTGTCTGCGAAAGTAAGTTATTCAAAAGATGTTAATGTAATAGAAATTTGTGCCTTAGCAAGAAGTATGGAATATCTCGAAGAATTAGTAAGGAAAGGTTATCTCAAAAAAGCAGATATAATAAATGTATATGCTGATAATAAAAATGCGGTAAGAAGGGCGCAAGGAGAAATAAAATTATCTAAACGCCATAATGATTATGTTGTTTATAAGACATTTCTAGACCAATTTAAAAGATTAAAAAATGAGATAAGTAAAATTTGTCCAGTTGAATTGCACTGGGTTAAAGGACATGCAATATGTGCTGGCAATCAAATTGCAGATGAGCTGGCCAAAAGTGGAAGAAGGATGAATTCCTTTGAAGAACGTATTATAGAGGATCTAAGTCTTCTAATTCCCGAAAAAACGTTTGATTTAGAAATGATAGCTCGCCTGAAAGAAAGAAGCGGATCATTAGTTTCTATTCAAACAGAAATTAATTCTGAACGTATTATGCTTGAAGATTGTTTGCCAAAAAAATTTGAAAAATTCAGAATGACAGGTACATTAAAAAAAGCATAAAAAAAATAAAAAAAAAATTTGCTTTTCCCAAAATAGAAGTGCTATATATATATCACCAAGACGAAACAAGTGTTTATAGTAAAGGCATGTTGCTCGAAAGACTTTGGCAGCTGGAAGGAGAGCCGACGGGTTCAATTTTCAGAAAGATAGGTCAATTAGATACTCCAAGAGGTGATGCGCAGACAAGGCGGGGGAAAACAGCAGATAAGTGGGTTTGTTTAAAATTAGATTGCCAAACCAGTGACTTGCCTCCATTATAAATACTTAAAAATGATATTATAAACTGTACTGTTCGAAAGTTTTTGGCAGCTGAGACGAGAATCGACGGATTCAAATTTCAGAAAGATAAAATTATTAGATACTCCAAGAGGTGATGCGCAGACAAGGCGGGGGAAAACAACAGATAAGTGAGCCTGTTTAAAATTAGATTGTCAGGTTAGCAGTATAGTCTATAATATCATTTTACCTAAAGAGAGCCAATGGCTCTCTTTTTCATTTATTCATTCTTGCTCTTTTTTTATAATGAGATATAAATATATAAAGCTATTTTTTCTGAGGGGCAAGATGTTTATTGTTATCATTATTTTACTAATTGGAACTTTCTACTTAATTCACCTTAATAATAATGGGAAATTAAAAATTAAAAATGTCTATGTAAAATCCTGGGAAAATGGGACAAAACAAGCTCGCAGAATTTTCAGAAATTTTGGACTCTCCCCTTTGTCCGATTTAATAGAAAATAATTATCTAATGGCAATAGCTGTTCTTGAGTGTGAAGAATTAGGTGATATAAAATACAGAACGGATCTTGCTAATACTATTTTAGCTGAAACTACGGGAATGAATTATTATAAGTTGCAAAAAATAGATGGTAAAAAAGCCTATCCCACTATGTATGATAATAAGAAAATAAAATCATTTGTAGAAAGCAAGATAAAAGATATTTGGATAGAGCTTGAGAAAACTCGTGAACAATATATGTTATTTAAAAATAATGAAAATGTAGATAGAAATTATGACGTACAAATTTCACATATTTCAAAACTGATAGATGATTTACAAAAAGAAAAAAATAGATAATAGTCATATTGACCACAATAATAAAAACAATATATTTAGGTTAATATTTTAAAAGATAGGGATAAAAAAATTGAAGAATTTAAAGAACAGAAAAGGTTTTGGTTTAACTGAAGTTATTTTATACTTAATGGTTATCTTTGCAATTTTGGTAGTAATATTTGCGGGATATCGTAAGTATAGTGAAGATAATACTGCTGAGAGGACGATAGGAGAAGTGAGAACCATTATAAGTGGTGCGGAAAGCATGACTATCAATCAGGACGATTATGCGGGTATAACTCTTTCTTCTTTATATCAAAGCCAGGCTTTGCCAACCCGCATATCAAATGGAACTACATTTAAAAATCTTTGGGGTGGTGATTATAATATGACGACTATGAATTCTTCAACAGGAACTGATGATATATTAGTTATTACATTAACTAATATATCACAACAAGGGTGTTCAAGAATAATGGCCGCAATGGCAACAAGTTTATATTCCATGACTGTAAATAATCAAACAGTTGCATTAATGCCTGCTGCTTCTGGTGGAGCCTGGAACAGAAATAATATCAATTTTACTAAATCTAGTGGTTTATGTATAAAAGATAATCGAATTATTCTAAAGAAATTGAAAGAATTTGACACTATGAAATATATGAATCCAGCTACCTCAGTATTAAGCCCACAACAAACAACTTATGTGACAAATGAACGAAACAGAATTAATACAGCAATGCAGGCAAGAGAAAATATACAGGCTGGTTTATAATAAAAGAAAATAAAAAGAGAGGAAATTTCCTCTCTTTTTTATATAGCAAACTCTTCTGATATTACCGCATGACTCACATTCGATGTTGCAAAAGACTCTATCTGATTTCTATGAGAATGAATATATTCTTCATATAATTTGTAATGGATATGATCAGGTCTTAATGTAGCACCATGATCTAATAATAAATTAAAAATTTCTTTCGTTTTATACTCGTAAGGTTTAATTTTATCAATTGGTGTATTACCACGTACAGAGACAATATTAACATCAGCATTATTTTCAAGTAAAATACTTACTATATCTGCCCTTGATTTATAACAAGCATGATGTAGTGGTGTCAGGTTTTTATTATTTACAACATTAACGTCTGAACCACGAGCGATTAATTCTGATACATATGCAATATTTTCTGCAAAAACAGCATTATGTAAAACACTATTCCCATTCTTATTTAAAGAATGAATATTCGGATTTCTTTTCATTATTTCTTCAAAAACATGCGAGTTTTTTTCATAAGCAGCGCTATGAAGTATAGTGTCCCCACTAATATTTAAATAATTAATATTGTCCGCCTTATCTAAAAGGCGATTTAATGTTTCCTTGTCAATTTGCTTTCCTATTCGGTGTAATGGTATGCTACCTGCATGATTAACCGTATTAACGTCCGCATTATAGTCGAGAAGCAAATTAATCATTTGGTTATTACCACGTGAAACAGCTTCATGCAATGCAGTATATCCTTCATCATTTTTTAAATCAGGATTAGCACCCTTTGATAATAAAAATTCAGCAATTTCGTAGTTTGAACGTATCACCGCCTTACAGAGTAAAGATTTATTATTCTGATTCACAGAATCAACATGAATGCCATTATTAATTAAAGATTTAACTTTTTCATTATTATCACTTATTGCAATATATTGAGATATTCTTTCTACATTCATTTTGTAGATGTGTGTATTGATTTTTTTTACAGCTTTCCTTAACATTTTGGTTTCTCCATTCTTAAAAGAAAAATTAGTGATTTTTTTTAAAGAATCACTAATATAATAAACCAATAAGTATTTTTTAACAATATTAAATCCTGTTTTTATTTAATTTTATATCAGGTTTTATGCTGTTATTACTTAATATATGTTTTTGAAACATAATACTGCTTGCCCATGAATAAGAGTTAAGTTTTGATTTATCATAAGGCACATCGAGTTGATAAAGATAAACCATCGTATCTAATTGTTTTTCACAAAACTGTCCACTTATAATAGCGCTGTCTAAAATGCTGTGAAAATTGTTATTGATATGATCAAGAAGATTAAAGCTGGTTTTTTCAATGATGTCTTTTATTATTTCAATATGCGTATTTTTTTGAATTAATGAATGTAAGATGGTATCTCCCTCAGAATCAATAATATTAAAATCAGCATTGTATTCGCGTAGAATAGTTAGCATGTTTCTACTCTTAATATGAAATGCCGGTGTATCGTTGTAAGGTTCATGTAATACATTGATATCCGCACCTGATTCTATTAATAATTTAGCAGCTTTAATATTGTCATGAACAACAGCTTCTTCTAAAAATCCAGATCCCATGAATGTTCTTTGGTTTAAATCAATGTTTTGGCTACAAATAAATTTAAACGATTCATATAGCTTTGAATTGGATAAATATTCGTAATAACAACTTTTTAGTGCCTCATGTGACATTAAGAATGAGGCAGGAAGTTCATTCCATATTTTTTTGAGATATTTTGCATTTCCTTTCTTAAAATTATCAATAATAACAGAATCAAAAAAAGAAGATGTATGGGAATTAAAAGGAACAGCGCAATCGAAATTTTTTTTATCAGTTGGCTGATTACTCATTACGATTTCCTTTTTAAATATTTTATTAAACCAGATTAACAAAGATAAGGAATTTCTACAATCTTTTTATTTCTAATTGTTCTAATGTCGAATGTATAAATGGAGTAAGCTTTTGCTGTTCGAAATATTTAAGTTTTTCAAAATCATTATCTTTAAAAAAGTCGATTGCTTTTTTATTCAAGTCATTGGGTTCATAAGCAGAAATATCATGTTGAAGAAAAATTTCTATCATAGATTTTTTATTTTTTTCGCAAAACAAAAGAAGAACATTTGAATCATGGTATGTTCTTAATTTCATAAGAAAAGGAAAATTTACTAAAAACTGATATAATTCTGCCTCATGAACATTTTTATTGTTAAGCATAATTTCTATAATATGTTCATTAAAACCATTTAAATCAGGTTTTATTTTTTTACTTTCATTCATTAAATATGAAATAACGTCAATTGTGGCATATTCACAAGCTACATGTAAAGCGTTACATAAAGAGTTATCCTTTATCTGGAGGGTTTCATTGTTGTTGTTTACAAGAAGGCTTACAAGCCTTTTGTGATCGCCCATAGAAGCATAGTGCAAGGGTATACTGCCTGACTGATCTTTTAAATATAAAAATTCTTTATTACTAAGAATGATATCTTCTATTAAATCTATCTCATTTGGTGAATAAAGGCATAGCATATGAAGTATTGAGTTATCGAATATATTTTTTTGGTTAATAGGGTTTCCCTGACTAATTAAAAATTTTGCAATATCTATTCGATTAAATTTAATAGCGTAAAATAAAGCAGAATTATTATGTTCATCAATCCGCTCATTGAATGCGCTTAAATATTTTTTGTAATTATACTGGAAAAAAGAAAGCGATTTTTTACGGATAATATCATTTATAATTTGATTCATATTTTATTCTTATTGTTATACGTTTCTTCCAAAATAAAAAAAAATATAAAAAAGTCAACTTTTTCCGGGTTTCCGTTTGACAGAATTAGCAAAAAGGATAATTTAATAGAAGAGTAACGATCCTAAATAAAAGACTATTGTATTATTTACATAAATCTAATATTAATTATAATTTATCTAGGGGAGTTATTATATTAACTATATAAATATAAAAACTTCGATGATTTTATATAGATTTATAAGGAAGAATACATGAAACGTTTTTATTTATTATTGGCAATGATGCTAACCATGTTAGGATATACTGACATGGCACATGCATTTGATCTTTTCGCACCTCCTGAAACGGACTGGCTGATGAAAAACATTATGACCCCAATGTTTGATCCAGAGCAGTCTCCTTTTGGAAAAGTATCAGAAGTATTTCTGGCAGGAGTTTTAACATTTGGTGGTATACTAGCAGGTTATACAATGCTGGTTGGTACTATGAATACGGCACATGACGGTGAAGCGTTAGGTAAGCGTTGGTCAACTTTATGGGTTCCAATTCGTACTACTCTTGGTGTAGCAATGATTCTTCCTATAAAAAGTGGTTTTTGTGCTATACAGATCATTATCGTATGGCTGGCAACACAGGGTATCGGTATTGCAGATCAGGCATGGAATGCTTTTGCCGCTGATCCATTGAGAGGCTCTGTTTATGGAGCGCCTGTAATTAAACCTAAACTGGCAACAGCTTATAAGCAAATTGTAATTAACTCAGCTTGTATCACCGCAGCTCAACAGTCATATCAACAAATGAAAAACGATGGAAGTATTGTTGCTGGTCTTGCTCAATATTTTGGTGGTAAAGAACCTAAATTTGGTGTTGTTCCAACATCGAATGTGATAGGATATAAATTCGGTGATAGTAATCATGAAATTCTGGATAGAATGTGTGGTTCTGTTGCTATTAACCCACCAGAAAAAGTGGATACCAGTGTTGATTTTTCAAGTGCAAATGGTGCGTCAAACTGGATTACAAAAGCAAACCAGTCTTTGATTGATATAAATCAAATCAGAGGTGTGTTATATAATGAAAATGCTAAATTATCAGCTGAATTTATGCAGAGTGCTATTAAACAAGGTCAAAAAATTGCAACAGATACTTCTTATTCTCCAAAAGAACTGGCAGTTGAAATGAAATCTGCGATTGACACTTATACTACTGCATTAACGGCTGCTGCAAACAGTCAATTCTCCAGTGCAGTAAATAAAAATGCAATAACATCTATGCAGGAAGATGGTTTTGTGTCTGCTGGTGCCTGGTTCATGAGAATAATGAAAGCGCAGGATACTGTTAACGAAGAGTTTAATAATGTCCCAACTGCGGCACAACCAACGACAACCTGGTCTGTGTCAGACTTTATGATCAAATGGATCGCAACTGATGTTAAAGCGACTATGATAAAAGCTCAAAATATGGGTAATATGGCATACGCATTAACTAAATCAGGTATACAAACAGATGCTGCTCAGGATACCGTTGGTTTTGAAGGCTTTATCACAGAAACGTTTGTAAATAGTGGTGCTTTATTCTCCATGGATAACTTTAAGACAGACTCTAATCCTGATAGAAATCTGGATCATATGAATCAGAACCCGATTTCAGCAGCTATGGGTATTGGGAACAGGATCGTTGCAGGTGTTGCAGGCGCGTGGATCGTGATAGGTAGTATATTCGCAGCAGGTTCACTTGCTGGCGGTTCAATCATAGGTAAAATAGTGGGAGCCGACTCTTTTGTTGGAACCATGGCAAGCATGTCTGCTCCAATACTTGCAGTAATTACCTTTACTATTCTGGTTCCGGCTTTATTCTTATCCACTTATTTGCCCCTAATGCCATTTATTATATGGACGGGTACAGTAATAGGATGGCTTGTGTTAGTAGTAGAAGCACTTTTTGCCGGACCTTTATGGGCGGTTGCTCACCTTGCACCAGACGCAGATAGTGTGGTTGGTAAACAAGGACAAGGTTATATGCTGATATTATCTCTGGTATTAAGGCCCATATTAATGGTTATTGGTTTTGTGGTAGCTATGAGTCTAATGGTTCCAGCAGGTATGTTTGTGAATTACTTCTTCACCTTCGCTGTATCAGGTTCAGGAAGTAACGTATTGTCTCAGTTGTTTATATCTATAGCTTCATGCTTTATTTACTGTGTTATTTTGAATAACATTATTAAGAAATTGCTGTCAATCATTCACTCACTTCCAGATGCTATACTGCAATGGATCGGTGGTGGCGGAAGTCAGATCCTTGGTCAATACGGTGGTGGCATTGAAAGCGAATCTAATGCGGGAACTACGGGTGCAATCAGAACTACTGGTGATGTAGGTAGCCGTTTAGGACAAAGTATTAAAGACGTTAGAGGTCAGCGCTACGGAAGAAGTGATGTTGGTAAAGAAAGAGCTGCTGAGGCTGAGGCAGATAAACAAAGAAGAGTTCAGCGTCATTTAAATGGTCAGTAAGCTGAATAAACTAAGTAGATAAAAAGTAGGGGGAAACTCCTACTTTTATTTTTTATTTAACAAAAAGTGCTATTTATTGCATTAAAATAAAAAAAGAGTTGCTTTTACCTAAATGGTTATAGTATAAAGAAATTAGTTTTATGAAAGTGTAATATTTTTTAAACCCTGGAGGAAGATATGTTGACTTTATTTCACATTATATTTAATCAGTTTACTATATTGATGGTAGCTGGCCTGGCAATATCTTTCCTCGCTGGTTACATCGGTCACAACATACATGAAAAGCAGAAAATGCTTGCTGCTGCTTATGACAAGGGTTACAGCCCTTCTTTCGGTCGCTATGAGACTCCTAATGTCTCTGCTTTTGAAAGAATGTTAAAGGTTGCATGCTGGTTTGCTTTACTTGGTGGTGCATACATGTTTTTTAATAATGTAGTTGGTTTTATAAACAGTCTGTATTTAATGTTTTCTTAATTTCTTCGACTGTTATTTCTTAAAGGCCGCCTTCGGGTGGCTTTTTTTATTTCCCTTCCTCATGTCACTTATTTTAGCAAAGGCACATTGAGTATTGCAAGCTTTTTTTGTACTTTTTTTAATCTTTTTCGCGGTAGATAACTTACTGTTTTTAAATAAAATTATTGTAAATTATTGATTTTGAAAGGAGCTTTTTTTATTGTATTTCGTTGCTCTGGAAGTAACATTAACAGCTTGTTTCCTCGTTTGCAAGATTTTTTTTATTTTTTAACTATATGATTTTAAAGCATTATTTTTTAAATCATTGTTTTATAGTAAAAAATATTTTTGTCACTAATATTAAATAAGATAAATTTGATTTCGTGGAAAAAATCATACATAGTTGGTTTCTATTTGTAAAGCGGAGAATGATATGAATTCATTACATTTATATTCTTATATTAGTACAGTTGTTTTTTTAGCGTTAATTTTTTGCTTATATTTTTATGAAAAGAGATTTGGTGTAAAAACTGGATTTTTCAAAAATTTAATGGTGTTTAGTTATGCGGCATTTGTAACAACGGGTCTTTCTTTTAGTTTAATATTTATCGCAGTTATGCACGTATTCTATAAAATGTGATTTATTTTTTGTCAGCCTCTATCGCTTTTATACAAATAGGTTAGAATAGTTATCTGTGTTTTTTAGAAAAAATGAATAAATACTATATATAGTGCTATTGACTTAAAATGGCACAACATATATTATATAAATATAGTAAAAATATAAATAATTAAGGAGTTTTAAATGAGTAAAATAGTAATGTATACCAAGTCTAATTGTGTTCAGTGTCGTCAAACCAAGCTTTTCCTCGAAAAAGCAGGTATTGATTTTGATGTAGTCGATTTAGAACAAGATGCTGCTGCTTTGGCAAAGGTTAAGTCTATGGGGTTTTCTGCTGCACCAGTTGTACAAGTTGAAGGTGGTGACACGTGGGCGGGATTTGATCCTATGAAGTTAAACAAGCTTAAAAGCAGTATACAAGCTTAATCAAGAGTCGTTGTAATATGTTGTTAGTCTATTTTTCCAGTAAAACAGAAAATACCCATAGGTTTGTACATAAGTTAGATTTGCCTGCTGTAAGAATCCTCGCAAATAACATACCAGAAGTGTCCGAACCTTTTATATTAATATTCCCCAGCTATGGTGGTGGTGAAGCCAAAGGCTCCGTTCCTTTGCCTGTTATAAAATTTTTAAACAATGAAAACAACAGGAAATGGATAAGAGGTGTTATAGGTTCGGGTAATACTAATTTTGGTGATATGTATTGTTATGGCGGAAAAGTAGTGGCAAAAAAATGTGATGTTCCCTTATTGTATAAATTCGAACTAATGGGGAACGAAGAAGATTTAATTAAAGTTAAAAATGGGGTAATAAATTTTGGAAAATAAATACACAAATGAAAGCTATAATGCTTTAAATGCTATGCTAAATCTTTATGATGAAAATGGTAAAATACAATTTGATAAAGATAAATTAGCTGCAAGAAACTATTTTTTACAGCACGTAAACTTAAACACCGCATTCTTCCATTCTTTAAAAGAGAAAATGAAGTATCTGGTTTCTGAAGGCTATTATGAAGAAGAAGTTTTGAAGCAGTATGACTTCGATTTCATAAAGTCACTATTTCAACAGGCTTATGCGAAAAAATTTCGTTTTGAGACCTTTGTAGGTGCCTTTAAGTATTATACCAGTTATACATTAAAAACTTTTGACGGACAGCGTTATCTTGAACGTTATGAAGATCGTGTATGTATGGTCGCATTGTATCTGGCAGAAGGTAATGAAGAATTAGCTGTGAAGTTTATGGAAGAAATGATTTCCGGTCGTTTTCAGCCAGCTACACCTACATTCCTGAATGCTGGTAAAAAACAACGTGGTGAACTTGTATCCTGTTTTCTTTTGAGAACGGAAGATAACATGGAATCCATTTCAAGGGCTATCAACTCTTCTCTACAATTATCCAAGAGGGGCGGCGGTGTTGCCTTACTTTTGAGTAACCTGAGAGAAAAAGGTGCACCAATTAAGAAAGTAAAAGGTCAGTCATCTGGTGTTGTTCCTGTTATGAAATTGCTGGAAGATTCATTCTCCTACGCAAACCAATTGGGTGCAAGACAGGGTGCTGGTGCAGTATACTTAAACGTTCACCATCCTGATATTATGACTTTCCTGGATACAAAAAGAGAAAATGCTGATGAAAAAATCAGAATAAAAACTCTTTCCCTTGGTGTAGTCATTCCAGATATTACATTTGAACTGGCTAAGAAAAATGAAGATATGTTTTTGTTTTCTCCTTATGACGTTGAAAGATTTTATGGAAAACCTTTCTCAGAAATAGAAATAACAAAACATTATTATGATATGGTTGATAACAAAGAAATCAGCAAGAAAAAGATTTCTGCACGTGAACTATTCCAGACAATAGCTGAAATTCAGTTTGAGTCAGGTTATCCTTATATTATGTTTGAAGATACTGTCAATGCAGCAAACCCGATTCAGGGTAGAATAAATATGAGTAATCTGTGTTCAGAAATTCTTCAGGTAAATCTTCCTTCTACTTATAAAGTTGATGCTTCTTATGATCATGTAGGTAAAGATATTTCCTGTAATTTAGGCTCTTTAAACATAGCACATACTATGGATTGCTCAGATCTGGAAAGAACTATTGAATTAGGCGTAAGAGCATTAACTGCGGTTTCTGATAAGAGTGATATAACCTCTGTTCCTTCTATCGAAAAAGGAAATAAAGACTCTCATGCTATCGGTTTAGGACAGATGAACTTACATGGATATCTTTCACGTGAAAGAATTTTCTATGGTTCAAAAGAATCTGTCGATTTTACCAACATGTATTTTTATGCTGTAAATTTCTATGCAATAAAAGCTTCCAATAAAATTGCAATAGAGAGAAATGCCAGATTTGGTAATTTTGAAAACTCTAAGTATGCCTCTGGTGAATATTTTGATAAATATACTACAAAAGCATGGCTGCCAGAAACTGACGTAGTAAAAGCATTATTTGAAAAGTCAGGTATTTATTTACCAACACAGAAAGACTGGGAAGAGTTGAAAGCTTCTGTAATGGAACATGGTATGTATAATCAGAACTTACAGGCTATTCCTCCAACAGGTTCGATATCTTATATCAATAATTCCACATCAAGTATACACCCAATTGTTTCTCCTATTGAGATTCGTAAAGAAGGTAAAATGGGTCGCGTGTATTACCCAGCTGCCTTTATGACCAATGAGAACCTTGAGTATTATCAGAGTGCATATGATATAGGTCCTGAGCCAATAATAGACGTTTATGCTGCGGCTACTCAGCACGTAGACCAAGGTTTGTCTTTGACTTTATTCTTTAAAGCGGATGTGACGACCAGAGATATAAATAAGGCTCAGATTTATGCCTGGAAGAAAGGTATTAAAACAATTTACTACATTAGATTAAGACAAGCTGCATTGGAAGGTACTGAAATCGAAGGCTGTGTTTCCTGTGCGTTATAATAAGAGGTTAAAATGAAAAATATTAAAGCTATTAACTGGAATGAAATACAAGATGAAAAAGATCTTGAGGTATGGAACCGTTTGACGTCTAACTTCTGGTTGCCTGAAAAAGTTCCATTGTCAAATGATATCCCTTCATGGGAAACATTAACAAAAGAAGAAAAGCAATTGACAATACGTGTATTTACAGGATTAACTTTCCTGGACACTATACAGAACTTCGTAGGCGCTCCAACGCTCATGGAAGACGCTGTAACGCCTCATGAAGAGGCGGTATTGTCTAACGTAGGCTTTATGGAAGCAGTTCATGCTAAGTCATACAGTTCTATATTTTCAACTCTTTGTTCAAATAAAGAGATTAAAGATGCTTATCGCTGGAGTGAAGAAAATAAGTATCTTCAAAAGAAAAAGGAAATTATTTTGGGGCATTATGAAAGTAATAATCCTCATAAGAAAAAAATCGCAAGCGTATTACTTGAATCATTCATGTTTTATTCTGGTTTTTATCTTCCTATGTATTGGTCAAGCAGAGCTAAACTTACCAATACAGCTGACTTAATACGTCTTATCATAAGAGATGAGGCAATCCACGGTTATTATATCGGTTATAAATTCCAGGAAGGTATTAAAAATCTTCCAGAAGAAGAAAAAGAAGATCTCCAGTCTTTTGCTTATGAGCTTATTATGGAACTTTATGAAAACGAAGATAAATATACTAAAGATCTGTATTATGGTACAGACATGGTTGAAGATGTTACTGCGTTCCTTCATTATAATGCCAATAAAGCATTAAATAATTTAGGTTTTGAAGCAATATTTCCACCACATCTTACCAAAGTTAATGCTGAAATACTGTCTGCTTTATCTCCCGGTTCAGAAGAAAACCACGACTTCTTCTCTGGTTCAGGTTCTTCTTATGTTATAGGTAAGGTTGAATCTACCGAAGATGAAGACTGGAATTTTTAATAATTGTAAAAAAGGGTCTTCAAGACCCTTTTTTTATGTGTTTTTAAATTCGATTTTTTTGTTTGACTGAATAATTTTGTTTATTCATAGAAGCCATTTCCAAAAATTTATTTTTAAATATATCAAGGCTAAATTCTTTTTCAACTTCGGATAAAAAACTTATTGGAGTTGCTCCTTCATTATTCATCATAAAAGGATCTCCTCCGATCAAGATACAATAGGTATTAAGAACGGATGCTTTTTTCCTATTAAAATGAAAATATAACGACTGATTTTGTGAGTCACATAAATTTATATCGATAGAACTCTCTTTAATAAATTTTAAAATGTTAAAAAGATGTTCAGAATCATCTCTTCCATACATTATAATATAATGCAATGGCGTATAGCCGGAGCTATCAAATTCAGATAATTTATTTTTGAAATGCTGGTTTAATAAATCTCTAATGAGATATGGTTTTTTTTGTCGATAATCTGTCTTAGCATAATGGTGAAATAAATTATCACCTTTTTCATTTATTCTATCATAAAAAGAACACTTATGTATTAATGTATGTATTTTATCTAACTTGCGATTATATCCATATGCGCAGAGATGCTCATAAATGTTTTCGAAAGATAAATCATTAAAAGTAACATCGTGTTTATATAATATTTTGAGAAGACTCAAATTAATTTTGGATAGGCTTGAAATATTCTTATTTATTATTTCTATTAATTCTGCCTTATTTATTAATTTTAAAGCCAATTCAAACTCATTTTTTACAAACTGCGTACAGGTTAATGATTCAGAAAAAAAAGTATACAAAATTGATTTTATAAAATATGTGTGATTTGCCCTAATATATTCCAGAACCTTTTTACTTTCATGAGAAAATGCCATTTCAAGTAAATAAGGACTTAAGGGAATATAATTGCTTTTTCTTTCATTATAAAATGGGTGTTGCAAAAATGTGCATAACATTTCATCTCGATCATAAATAATAATTTCTTTTAAAATTTTCATTTCAAAATTTTCACAAAACGAAGATATATCACTAATTTCGTCTTTGAAATCCCGAAAATTATTTTCTTTAATTAATTCTATTCTAAAATTCATATATTCTTCACTAAAAGAATAAAAGTGATATTGTTTCATTAAAGAGTATGCCTGAATCATGAGTATCCTTAAAAAATATAATGAAACATACTATACCAAAATAAAAAGGAGAATAAAAGAATTTTTTTATTTAAAGCTCCTAAAATTGATATTTTTAATTTAATAGTATATGATTGCCAAAAAATCAAGGAGTTTTTATGAAAAAGAAAATATTAAATTTATTATTAATAACAATTATGTCTGGTATAGGATTTTCTTCTATTGCACAAACCAGTCAGACAGCCGATTTTAATGAATTAAGTCCACAATCTAAAAAGACTATAGATGCTCAGATTGAAAGTTTTCTATTGTCTCATCCTGAAATGTTAGTAAAAATGAGTAATCTGCTTCAGGAACAAGAAATTCTGAAATTAAAAACGAATGTTCTGAATGCAAAATCTGCTTTGTTTGATTCTAGTAACAGTGCCATAGTTAAAAGAGAAGGTTCAAAAATTGCTGTCATTGAATTTTTTGATTATAATTGCGTTTACTGTTCAAAAGTTTATCCTGACGTAAAAAAACTTATGGAAACTAATAAAGACGTTGATTTTGTCTTAAAAGAATTTCCAATATTTGCATCTTCTCAACCACCTTCCCTTAATGCCGCTGCAACTGGTCTAAAAATATTGAATAAAAAAGGCGTAGCAGCCTATATGACTTATCATAATGCAGTATATGATACCAAACATATAGAAGGAGCATTAACCGATAAAGATATTGAAAAAGCAGCCACTCTGGTAAGTGAAACACCTGCAACAGATAAAGAAAAACAACAGATTATTCCATTGATTGAAAAAAATATGGCATTAAAAAATGTTGCTGCAATTCAGGGAACCCCCTATTTTATCATTATGCCTTTAAATGATATGGATCCTTCAAAGGTTCAATTGGTTGGAGGAGCAGCGTCTTATGAGCAGATGCAAGCAATGATTGATCAGGTAAAATCAGTTAGTAATTAATGATTAAAATGTTATTTGAAGCACCTTCGGGTGCTTTTTTTATGCAATTTCAGAAAGTAAATCAGTTATACTTTCATTGTTTTTATTTTTGATATTATAGTTAATATTATCAATCTTTTGCATTTCTTTAACCAGATCAAATTTGTTCATAAGAATAGCCAGGTGAAAGGCTGTACAACCATTATTACTTTGAATATTCATATCTGCGCCGTGTTTGATTAAAAGCTGAAAAACAGGAATAACATCTTTATGGTTTAATCGGCATAATATATGTAGTGGTGTATAGCCATGCTTTCCTTGTATGTTTGGATTAGCACCATGTTCAAGTAAAAGATTAATAAGAGCTAAATTATTAACTGCTTCATGTAAAGGACTTCCATATAGGCTTGTTATATTGATGTCACACCCGTTTTTTATTATAGCTTCTACGATGGCCGGATTTGCCGAACGTATTGCGCAATGTAAAGAGCTATTATTATTGCTCGCAATATTATTAACCGGGTAGCCTATATCCAGTAAAAATGCAACGATCTCTTCCTGATTATAAAGTGCCGCAATTTGAATAGCATCATATCCTTCTATATTGGTTTTATGAATATGTGCGCCTGATTTTATTAACAGATATGCAACAACGGTATGACCAAACATACATGCATAGTGAAATGGTGTATGAAGTTTTTGATCATATGTATTGATTACTGAGCCATACTGTATAAGTAAAGATAAAAGAGATTGTGAACCTAATTGAGCAGCATAATGCAAAGGCGTTGCACCATTTAAACCTTTGTTATTAATATCAGCTCCTGATTTAATAAGATACTCGGCAATTTTTACATTATCCAGATTAATGGCACTATGCAAAGGAGTATGCCGCATATTATCATGTAAAGACAGTTCAGCACCGTTTTCAACAATTTTTTTACAAATATAAAGATTCCCATTTTCAGCAGCATAATGAAGGCACGATTTACCATTATCCGAATCTATGCTGTTTACGCAACCACCATTAGCTAATAGTATTTCAAAAATATAATCCATTTTGTAAATAACAGCATAAAGTATTGCATTTCTACCATAATTGTCGTGTCGGTTAATATGTTGTGGGTGGGTTTTTAATATTCTCTTAACCGTTTTTATATCATTTTCTTGAACAGCTTCTATTAATTCAATCATTTATTCAGACCATTTTTATTTTTCTTATTTAAAGATACCTCAAAAATTAAAAATAACAATTGTTATGATTAAAATAAAAAAAGCTTTATATTTTTAAATCAAGATGTTAAACTTAAAAAAACAAAGTAAACAAAAGGATAATTTTATGATAAATAGCAATTTTTTAGCGCTTTACCCTGATGATTTTGATAATTTTAAAAAAGACTTAGCCTCTTATAAAGCCAGACTTATTGAAATGTATTCTCAGCCACCAATGACGATTCAACAATTTAAAAACTTTGAAGAAGAAAATTCTGCAATTTCAGATAATATTATCTTAAAATATGCTTATCATTTTTATTCCAATGCAGATGAAAAGATTACTGAAGTTTTTCAATCTCTGATTCAGGAAAATCAGATTCTTACCTCTGAATTGTTTCAAAGTAAAGACTTCTACGAGTTTGCAAAAAATCTTATTGTAGAAGATGACCAAGACGCTGTTGTTAAAAAAAGAATCCTTAAAGGTTTTGAAAATGCAGGCTTAAATTTAAGTGAAGAAAAACAAAAAGAATTAAATGAAATTAGACAAAACCTTTCAGTTCTTTCCATAAAGTATAATAAAAATATTTCTGATCATAAAGAAAACATGAAATTATTTTTGGACGAAGAATTAAAATCAATTATTACTCCTGAGGATCTTGAACTTTTCAAAGGTCAGAATTTTATCAAGTATAACCAGCATCTTTTTATGGATATTGGTGAGACAGCAACAACTGAACTGCTCAGAAAAAAAGTTTATGAAATCAGTAAAAGCATAGCAAGCGAAGGTAGTGAGTTTGACAATACTAATGTGATTAAAGAGATTTTAGCAACAAAACAAAAGCTTGCTGTTATTCTCGGTAAAAAAGATTATACAGAAGTGCAAATGGAAGAAAGAATGGCAAAAAACTCACAAGAAGTTATTGATTTTCTTTATAATGTAAATGAGAAAATTTATCCTCTTGCGAAAAAAGAAAATGAAGAGTTTGAAGATTTTATTAAAAATAATTTTGGTGTTTCTGAGATAGAATTTCATAACAGACCTTTTTATAGTAATAAATATGATAAACAAAAATTTGACTATAACAAAGATGAAGAAAGAACATATTTTTCTTTGAAGTCTACTCAGGAAGTTGTTTTTGAAACCATTGAAAATTTATTCAATATTACGTTTAAAAAGGATGAAGATATTAAGTTACCTTATGAAGATACCGAAGCTTATCGAGTCTATAATAATGGTATATATAAAGGGATTATGATTACCGACTTTTATTTAAGAGATAAAAAAAATCAGGGTGCCTGGGTCAGTGCATTGCAGGCTCCAAGCGTATTAGAAGAAGGGATTGTTTCTATCAATGCAAATTTGGATAAAACTAAAGAAGGGTTATCGATTTCAGATATTGTTACATTATTCCACGAATATGGTCATTTGGTTCACACGTTCAGTTCATCTGCAAAATATTCTTCTCTCTCCGGCACCAGTGGTATGGCAAGAGATGCCGTTGAAATACCAAGTCAAATGCTTGAGCAATACGGAAAAGAAAAAAATATTTTAAAATATATTGCTAAAAAAACGGGCAAAGCTATTCCAGATAGCCTTGTAGATAAATTGCTCGATATGGAAAACGATGGTAAAGGCTCGTTCTATTCCAGACAAATATCTTTTGCTTTGTATGATATGATTATTCATAAAAATCCTGATAGCGATCCCAATACATTATTTAATGAAATATCAAAACAAGTTATTCCAAGAGAAATAGATCCTACGAGTAATTTCCCGAATCGATTTTCTCATATTTTTTCAGGTGGATATAGCGCCGGATACTATGGATATATGTGGGCAGATGTTTATTCTATAGATGCTTATATGCATGTTAAAGAAAGCGAAGAGAATAAACAAAAATTTAAGGAATTTCTTGCCAAAGGAAGTAGTCAGGATGCAGAAGAAATTTATGTGGCTTTCCGTGGACAAAAAGCTAGTGTTGAAAACTTCCTGAACTATTATGGTATAGAAACTACGCCTACTTTGAGTAAAAAATTAAAAAGATAATTAATGCTATTGTATTTCTTTTAATAAAATAATAAAGCCTCAATAGAGGCTTTATTTATAATTTAGTCAAACTATCTTTTTCATTTAAAATGTTAATAGCATGAAAATCTATTTCTTTTTCAGGGATAATACCAAGATAATTAGGGCTTGTAAGATCAGCATTATATTGAGTCAGTAAATGTGTAAGAGCAATATTTTTCTGAAATAAACTAAAATGTATAGGACTATTTTTATTTTCGTCCTTGATATTTGGATTTGCTCCTGCGTCCAATAAAAATTTGGTCAGTTCATAATTATTTTCAAGCACAGATAAATGTAATCTGGAAATACCACGAATATCCTGATGATTAATGTTAATGCCTTGCCTTAAAAGGAAGTCTACAAAATGAATATTTTCAGTATAAAAAAGCAAATTTTTATCTTCATGTAGAATGTTAACATTAAGTGAGCGATCCCATAATAATGCCAAACATTTTTCGTTTTTACCCGTTTTAAGATAATCTAAAAAATAAATAAAACGTTCTTCATTATTTATTTCAATGTTTTCAATAAATAGCAAGTTTTCATGTAATATAGCTGATTCTATCATGTTATGATTAGCTTTATTTTTAATGTTTTTATCAGCATCCAACTGACATGCTAAATAAAAGATATTTTCAATATTCATATTAAAATATCTTTCTTTTGCACATAAATGTAAAATAGTATCGCCTTTATTATCCTGATCATTAATATTACTTCCTGATTCAATAAGAGTAAGTATAATTTCAGCAGATGTATCTGGCGAAAAATTTAAAACAGGTGTTTGACCAAAATTATTTTTTATAGATAAGTCAGTATAAGGTATAAGAAAATTAACAATATCTACATGTCCCATTTTTACAGCAATATGCAAAGCAGTATTACCATGAATGTTCTTTAAGTCAGGCTGCTGACCCGCTTTAATGAGTTTTTTAATAATAGCAAGATCATTACCTAAAACAGCACAATGTATAGGATAATTTTCGTCCTGACCTTTTGAATTAATATTAATTCCTCTGGTAATCAAATACTGAGAGACCTCACTCAATCCTGATTCACAAGAAATATGCAGAGCATTACGTTCAAACTCATCTTTTACTTTTAAAGAACAGCCTTTGTTTATTAATCTTATTGCTTCTATAGTATCATAGCAGGATAATGCTGTTAATAAATCTGTCATACGTTAAACCTCGGAATAAATCAATGTTTTACTGGAAGGTATCCACCTTTGGAGAACAGTAAATTATAAAGTTCTTTATTATCTTCAATTATAGTATAATTAATTGGCATATTTCCATAAATATCCATAATATTTACATTACAACCTAAATTAATTAATTGAATGATACTCTCTTTATGTTCCAGAATAACAGCTTCATGTAATGGTGTTTTCTGTTCTATATTTACAGCGTCAATATCTGCTTTATAAGAAATTAATACAGACATACAATCAGTATTATTTTTTAAGGCACAATAGTGTAATGGTGTATTATTGTTGTTGTCTCTAGAGTCAATATGAGCATTATTATTTAAAAGACAGTTAACCATTTCAATGTTGTTAGCAATACACGCATAATGTAAAGCAGAACACCCTAATTCATTTTTTTTGTTTATGTCTATACCTAATTGTGCAAAAAGTTCAAATGCCTTACAATCGCCGTTGAGTGCTAAAAAGTGGCATATTGTGTCACCATCCTCATTTATATATTCTGGATCAAATTTAGTATGTATAATATCAAGAATATCATTATATCTTTTATCTTTAATAGCCTCGACTAAATCTTTCTGTCTGTTTTGTGGTGCACTAAATGCACTTATTATTTTTTCAAACATATTAGCCTCCGCTATAACAGTTTTTTATATTAAGTGATACTATTAAAAAAAGTTAATAATTCCTGTTTTTCATGTCCACTTATAACTTTATGAGATAAAGTTCTGTTATTGTCAATGAAATCATTTAACAATTTTGTATCCATTAGATAATCGATAATGGTGTAACCATACTCGTCAGTTATTTTGCTATCTATTTTTAAGTCATTATAAAGCAATTCTACCCACTTAGAATCATACTGCAATAATAACTCAAGAAAAAAAGGCTTTTTATGATAAAACAAATGTTCATGAGACAGATTATAAGCATGATTGGATAATAAATTTTTAAAAGAATATATGAGATTTTGCCTGATAAAAAACTCTAATGGAAGAACATTATAATCGTCAGCATATGTTCCACCTTTTTCAATCAAAAACCGCGCAATATTATCATTGCCATAATAAATAGCAAAATCTAATGCCGTTCTCTCAGATATTTTTGTCGTTAAATTAATTTTAGTGAGAGGAGAGTTTAATAAAGTTTTAATCATTTCTATATCAGAATTTTTTGCAGCAAGATGAAGAACAGATTCACCGTTAATTAATGACAACTGGTTAGTGTCAGCATTCAACTTAATTAAATGCTCAACATTTTCGAGGTTATTTTGCTTAACTGCATTATGTAATGGTGGTTCTTCATCTTCCGTTGAATAAGCATTTACACTTGCTCCATAATTAATAAAAAAATCTATAATTTCAGGTGTTCCGTATCCTGCAGAAAAATAAATCGCATTTTGCAGGACATTGACTAAAGTATTGTCATAGCCTGCATATTTTTTTTCTCGTTCAATAGCTCCCGAAAAAACAAGATGCTCAATAAATAAAATTTCTTTATTTTGTATAGCAAGTTTTAAAGGCGTTTGCCCAAAAGAATTAATACGTTTTAAATTGGCCTTCTCAGATAACATAAGAAAGATTTTAAAATGTTTATACACTATGGATAGTTCAAGAGCCGTCATTTTATTTTCGCATTCCTGATCTATTTCGACAAGAAATGATAGCAGGTATTCGACAATTTCAAAACGATTAAGTTTGACAGCATGAAACAATGGAGTATTTTTGATTTCATCACGCTGATTGATATTTGCTCCTGCCTGTAAAAGTATTTTAACCATGTTAAGATTATTAAGATTTATTGCCATATGTAAGAAATTTATATGGCTATTGTATAAATTTTTACTATCTATTATTTTTAATAATATTTTAACAATTCCAGCATCATTTAAAGCAACAGCTTTTTCGAGTGCAGAAAAGTTATTCTTACCTAAGAAACTTTGTTCATAGCGTAAAGTTAAAAGTTCAACAGATTTACTATCACGCGAGGAGATAAAATAATCTAATATTGAAAAACCAGGCGTTATTTCGTGAGTAATGTCTGCCCCATTATCTATCATAAAGTTTGCAAGCTCATATTCTTTTTGTTTTAGCACATATAGTAATGCATTATGCTCAAGTTGTTCCTTCTGCTGAAAAATGACATTGCAATTAATAATCATTTTTTTGACAACTTCAAAATATCCTTTGTATGCAGATAATGAAAACTCTGTCTCATTACGCAGACAAATATTGTTAACATTTTTTATTTTTACTTTTTCAAGAACGTTAAGTACAAACTCTTCACGATAATGGTCTATAAGAAGAAAAAGTGCTGTTACATTATTATTATTTTTATACGAAATATCAATTCCATCTTTCTCGAAAAAGAGACTCAAAATTTGCTCAGGAAAAGTTAGCTTTATTGCCACAAAAACAGGTGTCTCATTTTCAAAATTATTACTGTTTATTTTCAAAGAAGGGATCTTTAGTAATTCCTGTATTTTAAAATAATCTTTTTTAGAAACCAAAAGGTGAAGAAGTGAATTTCTATCTTTGTTATTAATATTAAAATCCAGGTCAACATTTTTTATGAAATTAGAAAAGCTCTCTTTTTTATTTTCCTGAATATTTAAACTTATAAGTTCATGAATAGGAAAAAAACCAGAATGATTTTTAATATTTTGATAGACGTTTTTAGTTAAAAGAAGATTACAAATACTGGTATTCATATTTTTTACAGCATAATGCAAAAGTGTATTGCCAAATATATCTTTATGATTAAGATTAACATCGTAATTCAAAAAAAGTTTAAATAAATTAAGATTATTTTGTTTTACAGCTACAAAAATAGGATTAGCTTCCTGCTCGTCAAGTATATTAGGATTAACCCCATTATCCAGCAATAACTGAGTTAAGGCAAAATTATTAGCCTTAACACTCTTTTTAAGCAATCCTTCATTTTCATTATCTGTTTCATTAATTAATTCTGAATCAATACGAGTTAATTTACGCAAACTTTTTTCAAATTTTTTAATATTGTTATTTTCTATGCACGCTATTAAATCCTGAAATAGGCTGTCAGGAGTATCTTCGGTGAACATGTTTTTAATATTCTGTATAGAGAGCATATAATTTCCATGTTAGTCAGATTAATAGAGATGTTAATTTTGCTTAAGTAAATATATCCTGAAATGAAAATAATTCAAGCTATAAATAATATAAAATTAACAATATGATAATCAAATAATCTAAATACGTTTAAATTTTCTGTTTTTCGCAACATCGCAAGACCGTTGACTGGACCGCATATATTTAGATTCAAGGAGATGGTATAAGTATAAATATTTGTCATTATTCAACTTGTTATGCCAATATTTATATGCATATTCCACAATGCTTTCATTTTGATTTTTTTCAGGAATATCAGGAAATTCTAGATGTAAATTAATTAATTTTTGAATCAATAAAGAGGCTTCTTCTGAATACTCATTTCCCATATTCTTAATCCAGCCAGCAAGAGGGTAATAATCAAAATCATTGAAACAAGATAATTCATTAACTTTATCGTATCTGGCTCCCTGTTCGATTAGCATATTGCAAATCAAAGCATTTGCTTCTTTAGTATAATAAAGTATAGGAGTTGTTTTAAATACCGGTGAGAAAAAATCAATGTCAGCTTTATTTTGTATTAATGTTTTTACGTTATCCAGATAATTTCTTTCAATCGAACACCATAAAGGAGAAACCTTTTGTTTATTAAAAAGTACTGAAAAATTTGGATCCGCACCAAATTGAATAAGATTATTAATTACCATAACGTTTGGATCTAAAGAAGCTCTTGTAATTAATGACATGCCTTCCTTTGTACGAAAATCGTCCCATTTAATATTTTTTTCAGTAAGAATATAATGGAAAATATATGTCCAGTCTGCTTTTTCAACAAGTTCATGATATAAAGGTAATGTTTCAGAGGCCATATATTTTTCTTATTTAAATAGATTTAAATTTATAATAAGTAATATTTGTATTTTATCAAGTTCAGTGTGTAATTATATAAAAATAAATTTGAAATAAAAATAAATAAAGTTTATGTTGAATAAAGTGTAAAAAATCATTAACAAACAAATAACTAAAAAAGTAGTCATATATGGATAAATTAAAAAATATAATAATACATTATAAGGATAAAAAAGAAGCAAATAATATTTATTTGAACACATTTAATACTTTAATAAACTGGGAAAATAATAAAGTTAAGCTCTGGATTGATTGTAATGAAACAGTAGTTGTTGAACAAATAACAAAAAATAAAAACAAAGAGAGTGTTGTAAAAAAACATACGTTAAAAGAAGGGCTTCATTTCTTAGATATAACTCCCGATTTTAGCGAAGAAAAAATAATTAACGTTGAATCTTCATATGAAAAAGAAGAAAATATTATCATTAATGAATGTTTTGGTTTTAACCGTTGGTTAGTGAATTTTGAGAATAACATTATTGTTCCTCCTGCCGTTAATTGGCAATATACTTCGGTATCTGGCATATGGAATGAACGAGCTACATGGAAAAATTTAAACGAAAATGAATTAATAAAAAATTGCCATGAAATAGAGTGGCTGGTTTCTAATAGCAGAAAAGCAGATATAAATGAATTAATAAGTTGGTGTGATTACCATAACATTTCAAGCAAGATTTCATATATCTGATTTATAGTTTTAATATTAAAAGATAAAATTATTGGAAAAAGAATAAATAATAAGGTATCTTTTAAAGAAAACAAAGGATATTATTATGTCTAACCATTTTTTTAAAACCTTTAAAAGTGATTTAAGATATGTCGCAGAAAGTCCTGTCTCTGAATGGGACAAAACATTAGTCAACTATTCAACAAACATTTTCGGTATGAATCCTTTACATTTGTTATGTTCAATAAAAAATGTAAAAGAAAGAGATGAAAAAATAACTTATCTGTTAGATAAAAACGTTGACAGATCCCATGTAGACAATTCAGGCTGTTTGCCGGTAGATTATTTATTAAAAAAGATAAATTGGAATTATGTTATTGATTTATTTGATAGGGAGGATTTTAAATCAGCTTCACCTCTCAATGAGGAAAATTTAATGAAAAACTATATTCAAGGTGCTGAAAATGCCAGAAAATTTATGGAAAAACAAATACAATCTGGTTCGCTTACGGAAAAACAAATTAGATTACGATTTAATATTGAAATTTCCCATTTAAGTCGTGATCTTTGTAATATATATCATATCTGGAATAATACAGTTGAGATTATAAAAGTATTGCCGGATGACTTATCAAAAATGTATGGTAAACATACAGTATCACTAAATGAAAAAATAAGTGACATAATTAATAAAATTAATAAACGGATCCGATTTACAGAACCTCTTTCCCTTGAAACAGAAATGGAAAAGAAAACACTGTATGATTTGTTGTCGGATAATGTAATTGTCAATCCAGAAATCGAAACATTACCTACAGTTAGAAAAATAAATAGGATTTAAACGAAAAAAGCCAGACTAAATTCTGGCTTTTCTTATTTGATTATTCTGACAGTTATCAATCGAAGTAATGTTTTTATTGATTAGATAGCTATCAATATAAGCATAAATATCAGGATTAGTTAATCTCATGACTTCAAGGAATGTTAGTTTGAAATATTCTTCATCTTTTAAACGGTATGTATAAGCATTATTATCTATGCAGGATTTTGCTAAATCAGATACTGAATTATCATCATCAAATATAGGAAAATCGATATTATTTGAAAAATGGTTATTTAATAAATAAATAATAAATTCTTTTATTTTCATTTGATTTTGTGTTTTTTGTTTCGCTGTTTTTGAATATCTCCATAATCTATAATTATAAGCATTTACTGAACTTTCTATTTTAATGTTTTCATTTGCAGCAAGTACCATAACAGCTAAAGATTTTATATTTAATTTGTTAAATTTTAATCCACGTTCATACAATACCTGGAAAAGAGACACGTCTTGCGTATAAACGGTTCTATCAAGTAAAGAAAGTAGAGTAAGGTGATTTACAGGTTCAGTCTCTAATATCGCAAATGGTTGCATGCTATCATCAATATCATCGGTGTTAGCCTGTTTTATATCATTTATATGATTTAAATCAGGTTTTTCTGTGGGAGGATGGAATATTTCGTCAGGAATTTTAGACACAAAGTTGCGAATATTGTTTTTTGATGAATGTAAAAGATAGTCGCAAGGATAAAAGCCTTGTTTATCAGGAGTGTTTAACCTGTTTATGTCCAGATTCGATAAAATATAATTTAAAAACTTATGGTGCCTGTGTTTAATGGTAAGATGTAAACAATTTAAACCATTAATATCTGTTTCGTAGTAATCCATAAGAGGGTAATGTTTTTTATAGTTCTCAATATAAGAAAATAGACCAACACTTAAAAAATATAAAAAAGGACTGTATACTTCTTTTTCATCTGATACCTGTTTTAATGCATATTGATATATCAAATGTGTTATTTCAAAACAATGAGACTGATATGCTTTTATTAAACAAGAATCTTTACTTAATGCATATTTTTTATTAGAAAACAGAATGGCTTTATTATTTATCAGAATATTGATCGCTTTTATATTTTTATTCTCTATTGCATAGTAGAGTGTATTTCTTTTCTGTTTATCATTATTATTATATAAAAATCCCGCATCTATAAATGCCTGCAGGATATCCTCATTGCCGTGCATTGTTATTCTTGCAGAAAGATTATATCCTGCTTTATTAAGGCGATTTAAATTAATGTAAGGTTGTTTTAATAAAAAATTAATAAGTTGTCTGTTTTCATTGATAACTGCTTTTTCGATTAAAGAATATTTACCCTTTATTTGATTTATATATGCTTTATTCCTCTTCTCTTTACAAAATTCTGTTATAAAAGCCTCATTATCTTCCTGTTCAAGGAGAACGAAAATATCTTCTCGTATGTTCATATATTCATTTAACACATCAAGAGTCTTGTTAGCCTGATAAAAGAAAGCAATTTCTAAAAGCGTATAGCCATTACTATCTCTAATTTTTGTATTTAATCCATTCTCAAGAAGGATTTTTATCGCATCAGAATTATTGTTCCTGACTAAAATAAAAGAAAGTGGTGTTTTCATTTTAGGAGAATGATAGTTAACGTCAGCGCCTTTTTCTACAAGAGTTTTGATAATATCATTATTTCTTCCTTGTGTAATAATTGCCATTTCCAGCAAAGAATAACCGTTTAGGCTTTTTTTGTTGATTAAATCAGGATAGTGATTAAGCAAATCTGTAAGCCCTGTGTTGTCTCTGTTTCTTATGACTTTAAAAATGTCTTTTTTTAAAAGCATGTAGGAGTTTCCTGTTTTTATGTGCAAAACTATATTTATTAATATATACTACTAAAATCAGTATTTCAAAAAAATGAGGTGTTTTATGATTGAGAAAAACAAGGAAGGACTTCTGGTTTCATTATTTGGTATGCATGAAAAAATAATCAATCGCTTATCAACTATAGATACAACATATGAATCAGATAAGATAGATGAATTTAATGATTTGCTAACTGAATCTCAAATTAATAATATTAAGTTGCTAATAAAAGAACCACGTTATAAAATTGATGACGATATTTATTCAGAGGGGTGTATCAATACTAAAAATTTAGAAGATGATATAAAAAATTTAATAGATAAAAAGCTTAAAAAAATTTTAAATAGTCCAACAATTGTTGATAACTGGTCAGATATTTATCTTAATAATATGAATATTCTTTATTACATAGGTAATGATATTCAATACCTTGAAATTTATAAGAATATTATATTAACAAATAAGGACAAAATAAAATCATATGTTGATAAAAACGGGCAAACTATTGCCTTCTATAAAACAACACTTATGGATAAAGATTTATTCAATTTTTTGTTATTATCTGATATTGATCTTAATCACCGGGATGTTGCTGAGGAAAATGTTTTGGACAGAATATTAAAATTAAAATTGGAATCTCAATATGTGCAAGTTATTGATTCTAAAAGATTTAATATTAATGATGTAAAAGTATCTTTTAAAAAGAACCATAGTTATTCGATAAAAAGTGCTTTTCATTCTTTAATGGAGAACATTGATCTTATGGATTTAAGTGCCAGTAGTAAAGAAGAAATGTTACAAAAGTTGATTGGAAATAAAAAATTTGATATTAATGGTTCTACATACAGCAGTTATCTTTATCAGTGTTTATATGAAAAAAGATTAAATATAGCAAAAGAACTGATTTTAGCGGGTGCGAGCATATATAATATTAATAATACTGGCAGCAATGTTTTATACTTTATGTATAACGATAAAATATTTTTCGAGCAGATAAAGCCTATACTGGAAAGTAAAAAGGATAAACTTATTAATTATGTTAATTTCGCCCGAGTAAGTGCTTTTCCACTAAATATAAGAGACGATAATTATGCGGTAGTTCAATGGATGATTGAAAACGGTGAAAAATATGATTTTATGGAATCAATATTGGTTGCTATTTCAAAAAACTCTATAAATTCTTTATCTTTACTGATTAAAAATCAGAATAATATTTCATTTTATTTTGATAAAATCATTGAACTGATTGAAAAAAATCAAACAGAAAACAAAAGATCACGAGTGGATTATTCAGAAATAATCAGTTCTCTTGAAAAAAAATGCATTAATGAAAAAGATGTCCAGGTGAATAGAGTAGCTGTAAAAAACAGAATATAGCGAGGGATTATATGTCAATATTTTCAAATCCGTTAAGAACGCGAGAAAGTTATGAATTTTTGCCATGGAAAGAGTGGCACTTTTTCAAAAAACATTATGATTTATTAAAAAAACAATCCATTCTTGCGAGCATAGAAAAATTTTTCAGAACTCAACCTCAAATGCATAGTTTTACATTAAATAGATTAAGTAAAAAGGAATTCAAAAATTCAGCAATATATCGTAAAAATAAAAGAAATGGGATTATACTAAGTAATGATGATATTGTATTAAGAATGTATGATAAAGAAGGAAAAATATTGCACTCTTGCGGTGATAATTTATGGTTTAATTATTTTAATAATTTAGGATACAAAAATCTTAATTTTATTGCTCCCTATCTAACAAATATGCAAAGAAAATATCGTTTTAATGTATATAAAAAAGTTTCTTTATTATGGCCTCGTTATAATCAGGTTATTTCTCAATGGCAAATGAGGGTAGAAAAGCCATTTAATTCAGTTCCTATGGTGAAATTTGATAATGCCCTACTTCCTCTTTTTATAATAAATCAAGACCATTGGGAGTATTTAAATAAAAGCTTGTTTTTTGTTAACTTTTATGACTTATTATTTGAAAGCAATATAGTTGAAATGCAAAAATGCATATGGGATATTGAATATATATTCAAAAAATATAAAAAAATTGAAAATATAAATTTCCATGATCATTTTTATCATATTCGTAGTGGTAAAAAAGAAATAAACTTTGATATTAATAAGAAAGTTATTGCTAAAAAGTCTCTCACTCAGGAAGAAAGTTTAATTATAGAATCCCATTTAGAAAATTTATCTCCTATGGCACTCTACAAACTTATGGGTAATCCAAAATTAAATATAAATAAAATGGATAGATTTATGATATATGATAAAATGATTATAAACTCTGGCTGTATAGATAAAAAATTCTTAAAGGATATTAAAATATGGAACATGTAGAAGATAATAGTATGATTGAAGCAATTCTAAATTTAGATAAACAAATGAGTCAATGTGAATTTTTAAGAATATTTAATGACTGTAAGTCTGAACGTAATTTATATCTGAAAGAATTAAATGAACAAGATGTTCATAAATTAAAAATTGCCAGGCAAAAAATCTTTTTAAATAATTATAATAACAAAAACTATGATTTTAAATTTGATTTAATTTCACCCGAAGTTTTAATTGATAATTATGATAAAGAACTATTAATTTATCTCTGCAACAATAAAATAAAAATAGAAAAAAGCAGATTATGTGATTTTTTATTTTTAGAAGCATTATCCAAAAAAAAATCAGAAATTATAAATTTTTATCTTGATAACAAAACAGATGTATTAAATGCAGAAGAAAATATAAAAGAGATGATTAAGAGAATAAAGAATGGAAATAAAATACTTGCTTTATTTCTAATTAAAGAAAAAGATATATGGGGAAAGATCTCTTTTAATAATAAAAAACACCTGATTGATTCAATGGTATTGCTAAAAGATAATGCAGATGTTGTGAAAAGCCTGATAAGTAAAGAAGAAGTATCGCAAACTATTTTATACAAAATTTTGCATAATGCGTGTCTGAATGGTAGTGAAGAAACTGTATATGTTTTATACAATTATGATAAAAATTTAATTAATATGAAGCAGGATCCTTTATGGAAATTATATGAATTAATGCTGGATAATAACAATGATATATTCTTGAATTTTTTTTTCAAAATAATTAAAAATCAATATGGAACACTGGATATTTTTCATGAAAAAAATTCGCTATTATCATTAGCTATACGAAAACAAAATTTGACGGCATTGAATATATTACTTAAAGAAGGAGCCAACCCCTTATTACCAGGTAAAAAATGTAAAAATGCCATAAATACCTTATCTCTTTCTATATCAAAGAATGGAATAAGTGAAAAATTTTCTGAAATGCAACTCATTATGGATAAGCATATTCTGAATAAACAGATGCAAGCTGATATAAGTCCCGCTATTGTCAAACGACATAGAATTTAATCTTGACTTTGCTTAAATAAAAGACATGATTAATAAAAATAATGAGGGAATAGTTTATGTTCAAAAAAGTGCTATCCAATGCAGAAGATTATAATAAATTACCATTAAAAGAATGGAAAGCTTTTTTTGAACTTTTTGATAAACTTCAATTTGAAAAATCTATTTGTACAGTTGAATCTATATTCAGAAAATATCCACAATTATCTTCCTTTAAATATTACTTTATAGATAATGAAATAGTATGTGAAAAACTTAATTTCAAACTGTACAACAATGAAAATCTGCCTTTAATTTTTCCTGATTTAGAAAAAGAACTGAGATATGCATTATTTAAGCATATAAAGAATCCTGCGATTGATGAAATATATCGTCAGTTTTCTTTTATAAAAAGAGAAGAAAGGTTTACTCTTTATAAAATTGTCACCTGTCATATTCCTGAGTTTCAGGAAGTAATCGATGTATGGCAAGAAAATAACGAAATGGATTATGAAAAAGAAACTTATATAAATTTTCAGGAGATATCACTTCCTTTGCGTATTGTGTCATTACAACAAATAATAACTGAACAATGGCATAATGCAGAAAAACAATTCAACGCGAAAAATTTTGATTATGCTCTTTTACAAATTCAACAATTTTTTTGGTCAGTGGAATTGCTATTCAGGGAAAATAAAAATTTAAAAATATTAAAATTAGAAAAAAATTTAGCTCATGAATTGCAAATAAGCCTCGATTTTTATGAACCAATAAATGATAAAAATAAATTAAAAGAAGTTTCTCTTCAAAGGTTAAATGAAGTGATTGAAATTTCTAATTTATTAATAGGGGAAGATTCTGTAATTATTAATGAAGATAATAGGTTTTTTTCTTATGAAACAATGTATGGTAAAATCAAAGATATGCCATTTGCACAGCGTGTTCTAGAAAGTATTATTAATATAAAAAACCAGAGCTAAATTTCTTAAATCATGAATTGAGCATTATTTTGCACAATATTCGTTATATTTCATTTTTTTGTGTGTTTTATTGCTCAAAACATAAAAGTTTGTGCTAAAATAAAAAAAAATATTGAAGGGTACAAAGTATGACTTTTGACGAGATAATAAAAGAGATAGACAAACCTCAAGTCTTAACTGAAGGAGCGTTAACAAAAGAACAAAAAAGATGTCTTGTCTTAAGTTGTAATGAAAAAACGTTAGAATGTGAAACTATTTTTCATTATCTTTTCAAAAATCTGATTTGCGAAACCTTAAAATTATTTAATGATTCTGAAATAAAAAATATTATACAAATGAAAACATTATCAGGATTAACTCCGATAGACTATTTTATACTTAATGATATGCAAATGAATGAATCTATAAATGGTGAGACAATTAGTCTATTATGCTCAGAAAAAATAAATGTCGATATCGATATTATTAATATATTGGGAAAATTAAATAGAATAAACTCCTGTTTTGTTGAAGAAATAAATAAAATTTATCCAGAAAAATTGATTTTAAAAAATTGTAATAATTTATTTAATGAAAGAAATGATTTTTCAACAGGAAAAAGAATAGCAATTATTCCTCTTTTGACTGAAATTGCGATAAAAAAGAAAGATTTATCTGACGAAGATAATTCTGCTTTGCTTTTATTTTTTCTTATACCTTTCAAATATCAATATGAAAAATTTAAAAAACATTTATGTGAAAAAGGTTCCAGCCTTATATATAAAGCAATAATAGAACATCCAATATATGAATATAATAAATCAAAAGATTTGGAAGATGAATTATATATGTTAAAATTGAAATATGAGCGTTATTTATTAAACAATACAATAATAAGTAATCAAAAAAAACAAATAAAGAGAGTTTAGTAATCATGAGTAATATAAAGAAATTTATAGATATATATTTGTCTGATATCTTTGATATTGTCGATTTTATAAATGCGGAAGACTATAGTTATTTAAATGCAAATAAAGTTTTTTATGAAAGTAGTAAAGATTTTATCCTTTTTTATCAAAAAACCAAAAAAAAAGAAGAATTGATTGATTCTATACAGGAATACAAAAAAGAATTTTTAAGTAATCCTGATATTTTGAATACTCCTTTTATTGAAGATGTATCGGTTCTAAATGTATTGTTTACGGAAGACAATAAATTAAATGATATTTACTCTTATATCAAAAAAGGTTTTCCTCTTGAAATTCCAAATCGTAATAATCGCAGTTTCCTTGAAAATCTGAATCACTATTTGAACTTTATGCATTATGAATCCGATATTAACTTGCTTAGAGATATAGTATTCTGTTTGCATGAGAAGGGATATTTTAGGAAAGACAAAGAAGATGTAAAGAATTTTTTGCTGGAAATGCTAAAAGAAGAAAGACTCCCTGTTTTTGAAATGTTGGTAAATGAGGGGCTTGATATTGATAAATTTACCAATAATATGGCTCATGAACTATCGACGATTATGAATGGTAGCTTTGATTCTCCTGAAAAGCAAAAAAGTTGTTATAAGATGTTTACTGAATTTTTTAATACGGATAAAGATATATTTTATAAAGATAAAAAAAAGTTTATTTCTAAGTTTACAAATGATAGTAAAAATGTAATTTTTAATATTTTTAGTAATATTCAGTTTAATTCAGAGGCAGACGAAGATAGCGTAATTTTACTGCAAGAACTTTATTTCTCTGCGTTAACGTATTTTTTAAATACCAAAAAAGAAATACCTAAGCATGGAGATAAAACTTTTGACCCTGTATTAAATTCATTTATTGAAGCTGACGCTCATAAAGGGTATAATGGAATATTCAGTAAAATACTCAATAAATTTATTTACGAACAACAAGAAAAAATATTTACATTTGGGCAACAGGTTACCGAAAGCTTAAGTGATCATAAAATACTATCGGAGACACTGTTTCATAATTATGAAGGTCAAGTCGAATCTTTACTTTCAACAGAATATTATAGCAAGAAAAATGAACAACTAAAAATAGTTGCACTAAATTCGTTAGATAATGGTAATAGTATTACATTGTTACATTTTTTAATAAAAAGAGATGAGTCTTTATTAAAAGATAAAGAATTTGTAGATTATTTATTCGAAAATATCGTAGTGGCTGACCGTCAATATTATATGGATTTACTTTATCTTGATAGTTTAAAAGTTCAAATAGAAAATCAATTTATGAAAAACAGTTTTAGTATTGAAAGAAAATGTTTGCTTCCAAGACGTCTATAAAATAAAAATAAAAGAGTAGTCATATTACTCCTTTTTATATTTTTAACGAATCGCGGATATCAGATACGCCATATTGTATTGCACTACCAGCATCCTGTATATCACGTCCAAAGCCATTCATAGTGCCACACCCAGATAAAAATAAAACGGAAAATAATAATAAATATTTCATACTTACACCTTATTTGATTTTTAATTTTGAAGTTTGTAATAACTTTTCTACTGGTTCTTCAATGTTTATGCTGTCTTTATAACTATTAAACTGGTTGAGGTATATATTTATCGCAGATTTAAATTCCGGCTCACTGCTTCCAGTAATCCAGTCAAAAAGCACGTCCCGGTTATTAAATTGAGATCGAATGTGATTCATAAAGTGTCCAAGGTATTTGTTTTCTAAACCTGTTATATTACCTATATTACGACCATTAAAAATCTTTTTTGCATTTTCTCTGTTAGTTTTAAAGTACCATGCTTTGTTATATGCTGCTTCACTTCCTTCAAAGCTGTTGAAAATTTCAGGAAGCCAGTCTTTTTTATCTTCCGGGAAAACGAAATTAGCTTTTTTTATCTGAGATAAATTTTTACTGAACTGAATAAAAGCACGATAAGTCGGTCTTTTTCTTTCTCTTACTCTTTCTGCATAAGAGCTGTTTTCAAGTTTATAAAGGTCATAATTATAATATTTAGAACTGACAACATATTCAAAAATTTCAGAAAGATTTTTAAAGCCTTGATGGTATCGTTCAGAAGAAAAACCTAAAAATTCTAAGGATTTATTAAAATCTCTGGAAATTTCAAGCACAGCGAAGTGATTATTTCCATCTTTAACATCATAAGTTAAGCCAAGATGACCAAATTTTAATCCCATCCCCGCAGCAACTCGCCCAATAAGATTACCAAGATCATTATATGAAAAATAATTTTTAGTAAAATCAAAGTAATCATTTTGAGTATAAATGAGATCAATCTGAAAGCCATATTCTGTTTCCGCATTTTTACGATAATCAAAAGAGAAAACAGTGTTATTCTCAAAAGTTTCTGTGGAGTTAAAAAGTTTATGTGTTAGCTCGTCTAAAGGATTTATTCCTTCTTCTTTAAAATGAGATTGTTTATATGTATGAATATCTTTATCAGTAATCAAAATATCCAAATCTCCAAAAGTCTTTTTTTCTGAATAAGCAGGTATAGCTTCAATTCTTGCAAAAGGAAAGACGGTTTTAATCTTTTGAATAACTCTTTTTTGAGTTTCAAAAAATTCTTTTTGTGGAAGCCTGATTATTTTTGTATTTTTTAAAGCATTCCCTCCCATCAAAAATCCTCCCTATGTTTGTTTATAGTTTTTTGTATATTACAAACCTGATTGCAAATTGCATCTTTTTCATATTCGAAAATAATTAATTGTTTTATTTGTTCTTCTTCTGGATTTGTAATCTCATTTTCGTCAAGATATTGAATAAGATTGGCTGAAATTATGCATTTATATCTGATCAGGCATTTAGCAATATCAATATTTTTTAGTTTTATAGATTGAAAAAGTAAATCTTCTTCTTGTGGGTGTTGTTCAAGACTAACAATACTATTTCGGAAAAGGTGTTTTTGTAACAATTTACAATCGCCATGTTCTACCAAGTGGAAAAGCCAGCTGCGATCAGCATAATAATTATCCGGGAGCGTTTCATCGATTGATTTTCTATATATAAGGATATTGATACGTTTCCTGATTTCTTTTTCTAAATAAGAGTAAAAATCTTCTGGGTTTCCTTTTCTTTCATATATACAAGCGAGAACAGTCATCTCTTTTGCCTGTTTTCTTTTTTTTGCATTTTCTATAATTTTTTCATGCAAGGTATTTTGTTTATAAAAGATTTGATCTTCGATTTCTAAAATATCATTAATGATTTTCTTTTCGTCAGCTGTTAACATAATAACCTCGCATATAGTGCTTTTTATTCATTATATAATATTTTTGGATTTGTGCCATTATTTAGTGTAAATTTGACTATCAAAAAAACTTCATTAATATAGATAATAAAATAATAAAAGGGCAAAACCATGAGCGGAAGTGCAAAAAGACTTTGGTCGCCAAATTTATCCTTCGAAGAAGTAAATAAATTAATTTTGAATTTTCTTATTCGTTGCAGAGAAAAGAATATTTTAATTCAAAAGCCGACAAATGTATATAAAGTGTATAAGTTTGAACAAAATTGGTCAGTTGAAGGTATGGCTGAACTTTCAAAATATTTACGATTTTCGAAAAACGATACTCCTGAGACAGACAGAACCAGAGATTCTCTGATTCGATTACTTTCTATTCTGTTAAAAGCACATTTTTTCACACATGAAAATGCAAAGGTAAGAAACGAGCCTTATGTTTTTTGTGTGCCGGATCTTTCAAAAGCAAATTCTATGCAATATGGTATTATTTATCAAATAGAAGAAGATAATAAATTGTATACCATGGTTATTGCTGATTGGGATATGATGTTGTCAAATTCGAATCATTTAAAAACGACTAAATCTACAGAGTTGTCTTTTACGCTGTCGAACAATAGCTTTAAATGGCTTGAAGTAAAAAAATGGAGAGAGTATAAAAAAGCGATAAAAGACGACAATATTTACAAGTTTTCAGATTTTAATAGCAGGAAAAGCTATTTTGTAAAAGTTAATCAGGAAAAAGATATAGAAAATTTCTCTTTTGGAACAATAATAAAATATAGCCCTGAAATAAAAGATTTTTTATCATATGCTGGTGCAGAATGGGCAATTGGTGTAAAAAGTTGGTTTATTCCAAATGGCTTGGATGTATTAAATATGAAAGAGTATTTTGATTACATAGAAAAGTTAACCCCAGAAGAAAGGTATGCACTTAAGTGGTGGACGAAAAATAAATTTACTGAAAAAGTAGATTATAAATGATTTATTATTTATTTATGCTAAAAATTTAGTATAATAAAAGATAGCTTAATTTAAAGAGGTAAAAATGGAAAAAAGAATTGTAATATTTGACTTAGAAACTACTGGTTTACATTATAAAAAAGGCGACAGGATTATTGAATTTGCAGGTGTTGAAATTATTGACGGAAAAAAAACAGGTAAAAGCTTTTCAATAAGAATAAATCCAGAAGGCAAGAAATCTGATGAAAAGGCATTTAAAATTCATGGTATAAGCGATGAATCTCTTTTAGATAAAAAAACTTTCAAACAAGCCATTCCTGAAATCGTAGAGTTTATACGTGGTGCAGAAATTATTGCACATAACGCCTCTGGATTTGACGAAAAATTCCTGATCCATGAAATTGAAACATCAGGATACCGAGAATCTTTATGGGATATTGTTGAAAAAGTAACAGATTCTCTTGTTTTAGCCAAGGCAATAAATGCGAATTTATCGAAATATAACCTTGATGCGTTATGTAAGCATTATAATATTGATAACTCAGCACGTGTTCTGCATGGAGCATTAATCGACTGTGAGTTACTTGCAGATGTTTATCTTGCTATGACAGCTGGCGTTGATTTAACCGTAAGTTTTGATAGTGATATCCCTCGTTCAGAAATAAAATTTTTGAACCTGAAAAATCCTCCAAAAGCAATAGAGCTTTCAGAGGAAGAACGTTTGGAAAATGAAGCCTATCTTGCTGCTTGGGAAAAAGAAATAAAAAGGCCTCCCATGGAAAAAGCTAATCAGGAACGCCCTAAAGTATCATCTCCTAAATTTTAAATTTTTTAAAGGACACATTATAGTGTCCTTATTAACAGGATAATTTATGAAAAATATAATTTTCAATCTTAAAAAAGAATATTTTGATGCAATAAAAGAAGGTATAAAAAAGGAAGAATATCGTATTGTTAAAGACTTTTGGACAAAAAGACTGAAAGATAAAAATTATAATATGATAATTATTAAATTAGGTTATCCTAAAAAAAATGAAATGAATGAAGATAAAATTTTGTATTTTAAGTGGGAAGGTTATGAAATAAAAGAGTTAACTCATAAAGAATTTGGTGAAAAACCGGTGCAGGTTTTTGCAATAAAATTAAACAACAAGATAGATTTTCCGTCTATCTTGTCATTTGATTAATTTAAAGGTAAGCTGATTGTTGCGTTTGTAGAATTTATTGTAGGATTATGCTGTGGTGTTCCATTATTGTAGTAAGATGAAGGATAAGGTTCCAGTGTATTGTAATTAGTGCTATGCACACCACTACAACCTGAAATCATACCAAAAATCAAACAAAGACTGACCTTTTTAATTTTGTTCATATTAATTTCTCCTGTATAATAACTGAACTCAGTATATATTAAAGAAATAGTAAAAACAATTATTTATAAATTAAAAAATATATTTGAAAAAATATTAATTTATAATTATTGTATAAGCCCTTATTGAATAATTCTTTGTGGAGGTATTATGTATTGTGAATCGAATAAAATAAGATTTTCTCATGAAGAGTATACAAAAAATTTATTCCAACTAAAAGAAATTGATTCTTTTAAAAGAGAAAGGCTGATTAATGTATCAGGCTGGCCTGAATTTAAAGATTTTTCATTTTCAGAACTAAGAGAATTGGCCGTTGATCTGATAAGTGAACTTGAAGAAAGGGAAATTCAGATTGAAGGTATAAGTTTCGGAGAAGACAGAGAGGGATTTCCTTTATTTTATGTACATATGGATAGAGTTAGCCGAAATTATCATGAATCGCAAGATATTCCAGAAGAATTCGAAGGATTATATGTGGAAAGGGTTATTGCTGGGAAATTTAATTTTTAACAAGTAAAAGCAAAGGATGAGAGTAGAATGAAATACGATAATGAATCAATTGAAGAAGAATTTTATGATAGTGAAGAAGACATGAAAATTCATGAAATAATAAACAATTCAACGCAAAATAAACGTTCTACGGATCATCCTTTTACTGCAAAAAGCATAAAGAAAATTTCTCCGGTGAAAACAAAAAAACAAATATTTTTAGATAATATTTCAATATATTTTCAAAATAATATAAAAGATAAAATTATAGGATTGGTTGAAAAAAGAAGACATAAAAAAGGGAAAGGTTTTTCTAAAAGAGCATTAAATGAATTTCTTTTTTATTATAAAGATCTTTATCAGGAAAAAAGTCCTGATATTAACACATTGCATAAATTATTAATCAGGAATGGAACCCCTGATATGGCTAACCCCTATTCAGAAGGTAATGACGATTATTATTCTTATCACCCATTAGGTTTCATTGTCGCAGATCTTGAAGTTATTCTTGAAGGTATGACTCATTCTATGCAAGAAACAGAAAATGAATTCGAAAATATCGAAAAATTACAAGATAAGGTAAGGCATAGAGATGAAAAAACATGGCTTACCGTATCTGAATTTATAGAGGATGATGAAAAAGATGCAAAAGATAAAAAAGAAAAAGATCAACATTTGGCTTTGCAAAGCTGGGCAATGATTCTTGCATTAGGCGACAGTTTGGAATATCTAAAAAAAGAAGTGCATATAGATAATATCGAAATTGCAACTATTGAAACTATTTTAATAGTGAAAATATCCGAACTCCCTTATTCAATAAATTTAGAAAAGATAGTTAATGGTGCGATAAAATTGGGTATTCTTAATGAAAAATTTGCTTTGTCGGTTCTAAAACAAAGGCAAGAAATAGACGCAGGCAAAAAAGGAAACAGCAAAGATACTCATAGTGTTAATGAAAATTCACAAGGATTAAAAGAACAAATAATAATTAATAACATAGCAATTAAGCCTATTCATGAACTTAATATCGATAAAATAAAGAAAGAAAAATGATTAGTCTATTTTATTTTTGAAATTATCATTTTTTTAATGTAACATACGTTCATCGTTGAATTAATGGGGGTGTGTATGAGTATTAAAAATGAAGAGTCTTTATGGAACTTTGATAATGTCAAAGGCTTAAATACATTAAGTGAACCTAAGACACAAAAGAAAAAGAAAGCAAATCCTTTTGATGTTAAGGAACATAAAAAAGCGATGGAAAAACCACTTGATTCGTCCGAAAATCAGTTAACGTCCATATCCCAAAAACTCTCACCTTCTTTAGATAAAAAACAGCCTCCTGTGGCGAAGAATGCAGTTTTGCCACAAAAAGAGCATAAAACAAAAGCGGTAGTTGACAGAGAGTGTAATGAAGAAATTCAGGGAAGGGTAGATATTAATAAATTGCTTAAAAAGCAAAATAAGCAAGAGTCGGTAAAAGAAGAAGATAGCGTAGTTAAAGCAGTTAATAAAGATAAAGAACCTTCCTCTAATCAAATACTGGATAAAGCCCCAACAGAAATAAATAACGATTCTTGTTTGAAAGCTTCTCAGGATGTGAAAAATGCGTTGTCAAAAATTAAACAAAACCGAAAAGATCAGCCGGTGTTTGACGTAGTTGCATATAATCAACAGAACAGTAAGCCTTCATCGTCCTTAGTAAGTAAACAAATGGGACAATTCAGTTTAAGTGTTCAGAAAAGTGTTCCAGATATACTGAAAGGCACGGGCTGGGATAAAGCTACCACAGAGCAAAAGAATATGGCAAAAAAAATAAGCTCGATTATATGTATTTTCCTTGTTGCAGGAATTGTAGGTTTTGGTTTAGCAAGACTTTCTGTTTCACAACCCCAACCCCAGTCAAATTCAAAACCAGTAGTTTCAAAACAGATGGATACTGATATTAAAAAAGAAGTAAGTCCAGTAAAAGAATCATTAAATAAAGAAAAACAGGCTGTAAAATAAAGATTATATAAAAGAGTGTCCCCCACACTCTTTTATTTTTTAATTTCACTTACATTAAGTATTGACAGTTACATTAAATGTTGTATTTATAGATAGAGGAGATAATTATGGAAAACAAAAAATGGTCACTTGAAGAATTTATAGAATTATTGAATTCAGAGATTCCTTTAACTTTATTGCAAAAAAATGATAAAAGAAGAACGGATGTCTGGAATAAACGATTGTTAAGAAGTTATGTTTCTGCAAAAAAGATATCACTTCCCTATAAAGAAGGTAAGTTTGCATTTTATACGGATAAACATTTACAAGAAGTGAAAGCATTGATAGCAATTCAAGGAATGGGAATATCTTCAAAGGTTATGCCTAATTCGAATGAATATCAAAGAGGTTTTTATTCAAAGTTAGCAGAAAGCTCTTCACTTACAGCAAATGCTGTAAGTAATACAATAAGTCTTTCAGGAAATTATGGTACAGAAAAATCAGATATTTTAACTTTACTAAGTGAAATGAAATCAGCACCAATTTATGAAAAGAAAGAACCTTTATGGAAAAAAATTAACATTGGTGCCGATGTAGAATTAATAGTCAGTGATAAACACTGGGATAAAATAGAACAAATTAAAAATGAACTAAAAAAAATAACAGGAGAATAATTATGCTTAACATTAAAGAATTATGGAGAAATCCTCTTACAAAAAAAGAAAAAAAAGCAAATAAAGAATTATTTTTATTACTAAAAGTAGGTGCGGAAGCAAATAAAAAGAAAAAAAGGTCGCCAGTAAATATTGCTTTTGTAATTGATAGATCCACTTCTATGCTTGATTCAATGGATAAAAATTCCCAAAAAAGATTATATGACCAATGGATTAAAGAATTGAATGAAAAGAAAAATGATCCTAAAAAAATATTTCAGGATCAACTAGATAAGCAGTGGGGATATCCAGGGACAGGCACTCCATTTGGTCCTTATTATGATAATGGTACTGGAAATGCGCCAGATTCTATACATCGTATGGGAAATATAATATCAGGACATGATAAGTCTAAGGTAATGGACGTTTTGCAAAATATAGTAGATATGCCAAAAGTAAATTTTTTGAATAAACTGGATATGGTAAAAGAGGCTACAATAAGGGCGATAGAATTACTCGACGAAAATGATAAAGTGTCTATTATTGCATTTGGTAGTCATGTTTCTGTATTGTGTAAAGGTGAACTGGTCAAAAACAAAGAAAAGCTAATCGGTTATGTAAAAAGTATTTCATGTGAAGGAATGACTAATCTTTTTGACGGCTGGTGGCAGGGTGCCCATTGTGTTGCAGAAAGTATGGAAGAAGGCTATTTAAACAGAGTTGTACTGTTGACAGATGGTCAGGCAAATATGGGTAAAATAAATATAAATGAGATTGCTGTGGAGATAGAAAAGATTTCTGCTGCGGGAATAAGTACTACAACTTTTGGCGTTGGTTCTGACTACAACGAAGATCTATTGCAAAAAATAGCAGAAAAAGGGGAGGGTAATTATTATTACATAAAAGGTGATAATGATTTTTCCGAACTATTTATCGAAGAATTTAATGATATAAATAATATTTTCGCAAAAAAAGCAAAAATAAAAATTATAACAGATATGGAATATGAAATATTAAACTCTGCTGAGAAAGGGAATAATGAGTATTCATTTAATAATATTATTTATAATAAGGAAAAATCTGTTTTAATAAAAATAAAATTATCTGAGAATAATGAAAAAATAATAAAAATAAATGTGTCCTATGAAAAAGAAGGTATTGTTCATTCAATAGAAAAGGACATTATTATACCCATAGTATCTAAAAAAGATTTTTACACTAACCAGGAAGTTTTAGATCAAATTGCATTATTGAAAATAGCAGATGAAAAGCGCGAAGCAATAAAGGCTCTGGATAGAGGAGACATTCAGCTTGCTAAATCCATGCTATTAAATGCAACAGCTGGAATGAGTGGTGTTTCTGAGAAATTAATGGCTGAAAGTAATGCTTCCCTTACTAATCTGCAAAATCAACTTGACGCTGGTGACTTAAAAGGATTAAGAAAAATGGCAAAATATGAAAGCTATAATACCAGTAATAGCAAATATAAATAAATAAATAAAGATACTATTATAACTAAATAAAGAGACAGCACCGCTGTCTCTTTATTATTTTTATTTAAATAAATAAGATAATTCGGAATTAGTTGACAAAACTGATAAATACTATATTTATTTTAAATACTTTTATTTTTTATAGAAAAGTAAATTTTTATAGTAATTCAAATCGGAAAGTAACATGACTGGAAAAACATGCTGGATAAATGTCGCCATTTTAGAAGATGAACCTGCGGCAAGACAAAGATTAAGAAGACTTGTAGAAAACTGGTCATGGGATGTGCCTAAACCAAATTTAGGTGATTCCAGCACAATACCTCTGCTTTGGCCATGGCTTGAAATAAAAGCAAGTAAAGATCTTGTTTTTGACAATAAAAATAATATTAATCCATTGGATATTCAAACTTTTAACGTAAAAGCAAGAATAGTTGCTTGTGCAGAAAGCCCAGAGGAATTTGATTATTTAATTACAAAGAGAGAACAACAAAATAATATAGATATTATTCTGGCTGACGTAAAAATGCCAGGTAAAGAGGATGGAATACAATTTGCTGCAAGGTGGCAGAAATCAAAAGAAGCTCCAGTAATTGTCATTGTAAGTGCCTATGAAGATAGTGCAGTAAAAGCCTTTGATATTGAAGTGGCTGACTACATAATGAAACCAGTAAGAGGTGAGAGGCTTGCACAAGCTTTACATAGAGCTCTTGCAAAAAAGGCAAATCAAGATAGTAAAAATTCAACATGGGCACAGCCTATTGTTGATGTAGTGTCGAAAGGTATAGGTGAAGAAGCAATATTAACTGTTTCTTCCAGAAATAAGCTAATTAATATACTCGTTGATGATATCATTTACTTTAAATCAGAAGATAAATACACAACAATCAGAACAAAAAATAAAGAGTATTTGTCAGAAACACCTATAAAAAAATTTGAAGAACTTTATTACGATAAATTTTTCAGAGTTAAAAGAAATTGTTTGGCTTCATGGAAACATATCGACGGAATTACTCATGAAAACCGTAAAACTTCTGGTGGTGAAATAAGGAAAGGTCAAAACTGGTTTTTACAGATGAAAAATATTCCTGAAAGAATAGATATCTCCAGAAGAATGTGGAGCGAAATATCAGAAAAGTTGAATATTAATCCTTTTATCGCTTACAGAAAAACGTTTATTAAAATTGAAGAAGAAGATATAAAAAATGCTCAAAGAAAATCAATTAAAGAGCATAAAGAAAAAATAATTGAAGATAAAAATATGTAATATAAAATAGCCTGTTGGCTGTTTTATATTCTATTTAATTTTTTAGCATCAGGAAATTTTTTGTTTAATTCAGGTAATTCATTTAATTTTTGTTGTTCTCTTTTTGAAATTGCTTCTAATATTTCTTTTACACCTATGTCATCAATGGAGTTGTCAATTATCGTTCTTCCCGATTGAGTGGTAATTGATAAATCCTCATAATAGGGGATTAGTGTTTTAATTGTTTGTAATTTATTATTTTTAACTTTTGCAGGCATACTCATTACACGATAAAGTAACGTTGAACCCCATTCTGGGATATGTTTTTGATCAGGTTTGTTAAATTTAAGAAAAGGATCTCCTCCATTATCTAATAAAACTTTTAACTGTCTACTAGCAAATGTGTAAGCAGCCAATCCTACGGGGGTAACAGGTCTTTTTCTTTGATCTTTATTGTTAAAAGGATAATAGTTTGGCTCCCAGCCATTATCTAATGCCCATTTTACATCTTCTGGCATTCCATGAAGAACCATAAGATGTAAAAAAGTATATTCTCTAATATTAGCCATGGAGTATTCTATTGTATGTCTATTTATGTTAATTTTTTCTTGCAATGAAAGATTGCTGTCATTTTTAAGGATTAGGAAATTTGATTTAAATTCAGAAATAGCAGCGTCTATTTTTTCGTCGTCTACCTGGCTGGAATAGAAACCGTTGATTTGATCTAATAGTTTGTTTAAGTTAGTAATTTTTTTATCCATTTTTTTCTCATGTATTATAAATAATATTGCTTTTTTTTAATATTATCATATAAATTATATAAAAGGAATTATTTACAATATTGTGTAGGGATTTATAAAGTAAGGAGAATGGTATGAAAGAACAAACAATGAAATTTGATACTTACGTTGAAACTCAGAAAAAAATTCATAAATGGAAAGAAAAAAGTAGTATGCAAGGTTATTATAGTGCATGGGAATTACGCAAAATTCTATCTGTAAGTAAATACATTTCTCATATTAAGACCTTACTTTGGAAAAAGGATCCCAATAGCGAAGTTTATGCAAATCAGGAAGAATACTGGTTGTACATTTTACCACAATATCAAGAAGAATATGTTTGTAATCTCATGTTATCAACATGGTGTAATGACATAAAAACCGTTATTGAGTTGTTATCAAGAGGCAGAACGAATATTATTTTGAATGGTAATTTGAGAATTCTTGAAAATACAGAAGGTGAATATACGGAAGATCTTATTGTCGATAAAAAGCATATGCAGATAATTTTCAGTTCTCACTCTGTAAAAAATCCAAAACAAGATACAATATAATAAGGTGGTTTTATGAATACTAAATTAAAGATATTATGCGTTATGACTATTTTTTCGCCTTGTATCGCATTGGCTCAAGTTGATCAGGTTGCTTCTTTGTCTGAACCAGACAGAATTGAAATGAATACTTCTGAAATAAAAGATTTAAATGTAAAATTAGATAAACTGGATAAGATGATAGAAAATCAAAATTATAAAGATGCAAGAAGTTATATTGCTTACTATAATATTTCTCCTTCGGCTACCTCTGAAAGATTGAAAAAGTGGGCTTTACGTGGTGACACCGCAGCAACGTGGATTCTTGCAGAACAATACTATAAAGCCAAAAGAAATCAGGAATCTGCAAATTGGACATATACTGCTTTTTTAGGTACACGTATCGATGCTAATCTATGCATAAATAAAACAGCCGCTGGTTTGGAAAGAAATGTTGTATCTTCATTTTTTGATACAGTTCAGTCAGCAAGAAGAGATGCAACGATTATGCGAGACGCTATTGTATTTGCAATAGATACACAGTCTACTATAAAAGCAGAAGACAGAAGACCTCTCTGGCTTTGTAGTTTAGTTCAACATGACTCTTCTAACAATGGATTAATGGACTCTTCGCTTTGGTCAACAGAAATAGAAAGACAGATTAAAATATTTACGGAACAAACTAAAAGAAAATAATATGAACCAAATAAAAAAAATTAGAAATGAAATGCAACTTTCTTTGGAAGATTTATCAGAGTTGTTAAATGTTAAAAAAGAAAAATTAGAAATTCAGGAAAATATGGATACCGTTAACGATGATAAAATATCATTAAAACTGAGTAATATCCCAAGTGATTTTCCTCTCATGTATCAAGGTAATGGAAATTTTCGTTTTATTGATCTTTTTGCCGGTGTTGGAGGAATCAGATATCCTTTTCAAAAAATGGGAGGAGAATGTGTATTTTCTTCTGAATGGAATAAACATGCAAAGAAGACTTATTTCGCTAACTATGGAAAGTACCCCAAAGGTGATATTACAAAAATAAATGCATTAGATATACCAGATCATGATATATTATTAGGGGGGTTTCCTTGTCAGGCTTTTTCTCATGCAGGAAAAGGTGAAGGCTTTAATGATACGCGTGGTACATTATTTTTTGAGGTTCAACGTATTCTGGTAAATAAAAGACCAAAAGCTTTTTTACTCGAAAATGTTAAAAAATTGATTTCACATGATAAAGGAAATACATTTAAAACTATTATATCCATTCTTGAAGGCAATTATTTACCGAATGAAAATCTTGAACTTCTCCTTAATCAGGATGTATTGAATGCCCTTTCTCAAAAACTTAATTACTGGGTAACTTATAAAGTTTTACGTGCCGCCGACTTTGGTGTTCCTCAAAATAGAGAAAGAGTTTTTATTGTCGGTTTTGATAAAAATTATTTTGGCGAAGGAGTTGTTTTTGAAGATTTCTTTAAATGGCCTGAAAAATCAGGCATTGAAACTAACGTGAAGGATATTCTTGAGCAAGAAGTAGTAAATAACCTTGAAAAAGATATTTACACAATATCTGATAATCTTTATAAAGGGCATGTAAAAAGAAAACAAGAAAATAAGAAAAATGGAAAAGGTTTTGGTTTCAGTCTTTATACGGGTAATGAAAAGTATACAAATACTCTGAGCGCTCGTTATTATAAGGACGGATCAGAAATACTAATAGACCAAACTGCTATTGGCAAAAATCCGCGTTTCCTTACACAGAGAGAATGTGCAAGACTACAGGGATTTCCAGAAAATTTTATTATTGACGCCGTATCAAAAAATGAAATGTATAAACAATTTGGGAATTCAGTTTGTATGAAAGTCATAGATGTTATAGCAGAAAACCTTGTCTCTGCTATAACAAAGTTAGAAAGCAATAAAAAAGAGAGTTAACTCTCTTTTTTTCTTAATGCAATAAAATAAATAAAAGACAATAGTATTATAACAAAAGTTATATTTGATTGTGCATCGTTGGAATAACCATTAGAATATCCATAGAATTTCAAACCAACAAGGAGCATTTCAGCAATAACCACAAGATATGTCAGATACTCTTTTATTTTCATTATACTCATATAACACCTCTTTTTTAATGTTGACATTTAGGGCAATAGAATGTTGAACGTCCAGCTTGTTCTATTTTTAAAATCGGAGTAGAACACACTGGGCAAGGCTTATTTTCTTTTCCGTAGACTAAGTGATTATCCTGATAAGCACCTTTTTCACCGTTAGCCTGTCGGTGATCTTTTAAGGTTGAACCACCATGTTTAATACTCATTTCCAGTATATTAATAATATTGTTTCTTAGTACGCTTGTTTCTTCATAAGTTAACTCTTTAGATAATTTCAATGGAGAAATTTTTGAAAGGAATAAAGATTCAGAGGCATAGATATTGCCTACACCGACAACCAGCTTACCTTCCATAAGAGTGACTTTGATATTTTTATTGATATTGGATAATTGATCATAAAAAGTATCCGCTGTCCATTTATTATCAAAAGGTTCGAATCCAAGAGGTTGTTTGCTTGGAGGCTCTGAATCTTCGCCCGGTGTCCATGACACTACGCCAAATCTTCGAGCATCATTAAATCTCAACACGATATTATCTGAAAATACAAGCTCTAAATGATCATGTTTTGCAAGAGGTGGCAGATTTTCCTGGCGATAAAGAATTATTTGTCCAGTCATGCCGAGGTGCAACCATAAACAGCCCTCTTTAAAGACAATAGCGGGCCATTTTGCTCTTCTTTTTAAAAAAAGAACCTCTGAGCCTATCTGTTTATTAATTGCGTCTAATGGAACGGGATAGCGCCATTTATCCTTATGAAGCCTGACAGCCTGTAATGTTTTTCCTTCAATCTTTTTTAAACCACGAACAACGGTCTCTACTTCTGGTAACTCAGGCATATAATATCCTATGTATAATTTTTTATAATGATAAAATAAATTTTTTAAATATGCAAAAATAAATATATTGGTGTATATGAAATTGACTGACTATTATAAATACGCTTTAATTATGAAAAATAAGAAAGGAATTATAATGAAAAAAGATATTATCTTCAATAAAAAAGTAGGCAGATTAGCCTTATACTGGTCGTTGTTTATCGGTGGAGCTATTATAGGATCATATACTGCACAAAAAAAAGTAGAAATTAAAGAACCTCATTTAAAACAAATAATAGCTGCGTGGAATTTAACGCAACATGAATATATTGTTCCTGTAAACGAAGCAATGAAAAATAAAATGATGAATGCTGCAATATCAGGCATGGTGTCCTCTCTGGATCCACACTCGGAGTGGTATTCACAAGAAGATGCTAAGAAATTAAATGATTTACTAAAAGGTCAATATGGTGGAATAGGTATCCGTTTTCAGTTAACAGAACAAGGAGCGGTAATAAGAGAAGTTAAAGAAAATAGCCCTGCTGACAAACAAAATATTAAGCCAGGGGATATAATAATTGAAGTTAATCATGTAAAAATAGATGAGAAGGCATTATCTCTTGATATATGGCAGGGACAAATTGGTTCCGAAATGAATATAAAAATTAAAAGAAAAACTGAATCGCAGCCAGAAGTGTTGACCTTAAAAAGAGAAAATATATCTGGTTTTGAAGTGTTAAGTGAAATAAAAAAACTGTCAAATGATAAAAACTGGTTAAGAATTCAGATTAAAGACTTTCAGGAAACAACACTTGAAGAAGTTGCTTTTCATATCAGAAATTTATGGGCATTCTCTAAAAATGCAAATACTCCTCTGGAAGGTATTATTCTTGATTTAAGAGGTTCTCCTGGTGGTTTAGTTCCTGCAAGCGCAGGACTTGCAAGTTTATTTTTAACGGAAAATAAAGATATAGTAAATGTTAATATTCATGGTAAGCCTGTTGATACGCTAAAGACAATAAATTTAGTTAAAGAACCATGGAGTGATTGGTTAAAAAAAGCACCTCTGATTGTATGGGATAATAAGGCAACCGCTTCTGCTGCTGAAATTCTTCTAGCTGCATTAAAAGAGAATGAGCGTATTTCTTTCATATTAGGAGACCAAACTTTTGGGAAAGGAACTGTTCAAACCATACATGAAATGCAAAATGGTGGTCAAATTAAGATATCTTCGGCATGGTATACAACTCCCAAAGGACATTATATTCAGGGGAATGGCGTGTTGCCAGATTATCAGATATCCTATCCAGAAGAAGTTGAAAAACAACTTGCAGTTTACTCTGAGAATAAGCTTAAAGGCTATCTTATTTCACCAAATTCAGAGAATAAACCTCAAAATACAATAAAAGAAAAGATATCGATAGATAAAGAAGATTTAAGAACAGAAAATTCTGTTCTTGAATGGTATTGGAAACAGACAGACTCTATATTAAATAAAAAATAATTATTTAATAGACGAGGTTGAAAATATACTACTCATTTCACAGCCTCGTCTTTTAATATTAAATCCTGCTCTTTTTACCCATGATAAAATTCTATAATTTCTTGCTGCATATTCAATTGCAATATAGTTATAACCTTTGTCTTTTGCATAAGAAACAGACGATATTAATAAACAAAACCCAAAGCCTTTAGATTGATATAGCTTCTCGACACTAATCCCTAATGAAGCAATTTGTTTTTCTTCTGTTGCAGATAACTGAGATACCCCTCTGAGAATATTATTGTCATCAAAAAAGCCAATAAAGTTATTTTTTTCCCAATCAATACGTGACAGATAAACATCAATAGAGTTTTCTGAAATATACATGTTGAATCTCAGATAAGCATCGTCTTTATCTAGCCTCGAAAAATGTTCAACCAGAGATTTATTATCTGATTGATTTAATAGTCTGATGTTTAAGTCACAGTATTGGTCAAAAATCACCGGATTGACATTTTTTTTATTTAAAATTATATTCATTATCTAAATGCATTATTGTTAATAAAAACGGCACTTGTTGCACTAATAGAATCTCCCTCAATGATTTTGTCAGAATAAGCAGTATAAACAAACACATCATTTTCTTTATCATATATGCGTAATACCTGAAGTTTTTTAAAGCCAATATTTCTTCGTTCACGGAATACTTCGGTGGCCTTCTGCGACATTAAGGAAATGTCAACTTTACCTTTCTGTACACAACTTAAAGAAACGTCTGCACTATCTTCTGCAATACCGATACTTCCTTTTATTCCTCCCGTTTTTGCACGGTTAAGATAACAGACCACATTAGCTGCCTCTGGATCTTTAAACTGTGCAAGGCCAATAGTATGGTCGGCACCAAAGAATTTAAAAGTCGTATTTACACTGGATAATTCCTGATAATCAGAGTTGCTTCCCCACATAAAATAATAAAAAGCACCGAAAATAATCAGCACAACTAAAGAAAAATACATTATTATTTTTTTGCCCATTGCTATGTCCTTTACTCGTTATGTTATTTGCATTACTATATCAGAAAAATAATAAAAAGTAATCTTTTTTTAACAAGGAAATAAAATGTCAAGAAAATTATTCTCTTTAAAGGAAGTATCAGAAATTTCTGGACTTTCTATCGCTACAATAAATAAAAAAATAAAAAGTGGAGAACTTCAAAAAACAGGTGATTGTTTTCACATAGACAATTTGTTAAATTTTGAAAATTTTAAGAATATCAAAAATAGCCGATGGGAAGATTTCATTAATATTAAGCCCCAAAATAATTACTCAATTATAGAACTATTTGCAGGCGCAGGTGGTTTAGCTATAGGTATGGAATCAGCAGGATTTAAAGGTATTCTTTTTAATGAAATAAACAAAAAAGCATGTGATACCCTTAAAGCTAATAGACCTGAATGGAATGTTATTAATCAGGATATAACACAATTAGATTTTACTGAATACGAAGGAAAAGTCGACGTTATTTCAGGTGGATTTCCCTGTCAATCATTTAGTTATGTTGGGAAAAGATTAGGTCTTATGGATACAAGAGGTACGTTGTTTTTTGAATTTGCACGAGCAATTAAAGAAGTAAAACCAAAAGTTTTTTTAGCTGAAAATGTTAAAGGTTTATTAAATCATGATAACGGAAAAACAATTGAAGTTATCAAAAATGTTATTTCTGAACTTGATTACGTATTTCTTGATATGAAAGTATTGAATTCTATGTTTTACCGTGTTCCTCAAAAAAGAGAACGGTTATTTATAATAGGGATAAGAAAAGATTTGTTTAAAGATCAAGTGATAAAATGGCCGGATTATTATCATAAAATATATACAATGAACGATGTGCTTTTTAATGGCGAGTTGTATTGTGGAGATGTTCCAGAATCACCTAAACAACTGTATCCTCAAAAAAAATATGAAGTTATGAAACATGTTCCAGAAGGCGGATATTGGAAGGATTTACCTCTGGATATGCAAAAATCATATATGAAAAAAAGTTTTTATTCAGGTGGAGGGAAAACGGGTATCGCAAGAAGACTTTCATTAGACTCACCATGCCTGACACTCACATGTTCTCCAGCACAAAATCAAACGGAGCGTTGTCACCCGATTGAAACCCGACCTTTAAGTACACGGGAATATGCACGTGTGCAGACTTTCCCTGATGACTGGATATTTAGTGGAAGTACCACCGCAATTTATAAACAAATAGGCAATGCCGTTCCTGTTAATCTGGCTTATGCTGTTGGAAAATCCTTGGTAAATCTACTGAATTCAATAAAATAAATTCAGAAAAAGTCCTTAAATATTTCATCTATATCGGGGTCGTAATATTCTTCTGTTTTATTTGCGGCTTCCGATACTAGTGTCATAGAATTTGTATTTTTTTTCTTTTGCATTAGCTGGATAAAATCTTCTTCTGGAACACCTAAAATATCTATACGTTCTTCATTGTTGATGATGTTTTTCCATGCTGAAAGGCGAATAGTGTTTTCAGAAAAAACAACCTTGCCTCTAAAATCAGGTTGCTTTTCTGTATTTTTTTTATCATTCTTAAAAAGAAAACCTTTATTTTTATTATTTTGTTTTTTTTCTGTCATAAATAAAACGAATTTATTTCGCCCCCATATAAATATAGTATATTTATTAAACTAATAGATTTGGGATTACTTGTAAAGTTAAGTATATAAAAAAGCCATATTGCTATGGCTTTTTTTTTATTTTTTACGCGGGATAAATGTTAAAAATTCAGCAGCACCTGTTATTTCAGAAAGAAGAATAACTAATTCAGTTGCACCTTCTATCACTATTTTTTGCTTATCTACACCAGCCTTACCTAAAAATCCGGCAAGACTTCCAGATGCATAATAATCCATTCTTATAACATTAGTAAAATCAATAACTACTTCGTTATGACTTTTTAATATTTCTTCAATTTGTTTATTTAATTTTTCAACATTTCTTATATCTATCACGTTTTCTGGAATAATTTTACCTTCGTCTGACAAAAATTTATCTTCGACATGTTCAACAATATCGGGCATAACGACATCTTTATTTGAATAGCTTGGAGGAGATTCTTCATATGCCATAGCATATCTGATTGCAACATCCTCGAATTTATCTTCTTCGCCACGCCATTGCAGAATTTCCAATAAGAGTGACCAGATAATCTGGTGTTCTGCCTCTGGTTCTTTTTCAAGTTCAACAATAAGGGTATAAAGTTTTTCAATCAAATGTGCATCCCCCATAAGCTGAACAGGTATTTTAAGTGCACGTGTTTTGTTTAAAACAGTATATATTTTTTCAATACCTTCCAAAATATCATCATCATCTTCGGATATTTTCATACGACTAAGATCTATACGTGAGTTACCGGCTTCTTTTGAGATAGCAAGGAAATCTTTTATTTTGTCATAGTGTATCATTGAAGGCGAACCATCAATACTTATTGCATTTCTGCCCATTGTATTATTGGAAGAGTTATCCTGTGCAAATGCATTAGGTATCCATGCAGGAGGTGAAGTATCAAAACGATTAGAGAAGAAACCTGCCAGTTTTTCAAAGAATTCTTGTTGACCTGTTATTTGATAAGCATCCAATAACATATACCATGCTCGTTCTTCTGCCTGACCTTTAGTTGCATTTAAATGATCGATCAATGTCTTTATTGTTTTTTTATCATCACCATTAGCAAAAAATATAGCTGCTTGTTCAAGCACAGTCTTACTTTTATCCAGACCGACTACTTCTTTTTTGTTTTTGTCTATTGTTGCAGCAATAGCATGTGCCGTAGCTTTTTGTGCTGCTTCTTCGCCAGCTAAAGAATCTCTGGAATTGCGTAAAACACTTTGTTGAAGTGGTACTTTTTTAGTTTCAACCTTTTCCTGTTTAACAACTTTTTTAGAATCAGCCTCTTCTTTTTTCTTATTAAAGAGTCCCATTTTGATTTCTCCTGTGAAATAACATAAATTCGGATACATATAAATGAATATTTTTATTTGCGGTAAATAAAAATAAAGTAGTTTTATAACTTATATCATAAATAATAAAAAAACAATATTATATTTAAAAATAAAAAAAGCCCTTTTACAGGCTTTTTATAAGAAATCTTATTTTATTTCAAACCAAATTTCTTAGGGTCATTTTTCGGTTTATTTTTATTATTTTTAATTCTTGAAATAACTTTTCTTTTAGACTCGTCGTGAGATAAATCATTATCTAATGTAGGTTCATTTTCAACGGCAATGCTATGAATAACAGGTAATTCATTATTCTTTTCTGCTTTACCAGAAAGTAATTTAGAAACTTCTGATTGTTCAATAACACCCATTTCGATGGTGTCTTTATCGGAAAGTCCAGCTGCAGAAATACTTTCTTTTTTAGCATCGGAAAGTTCTTTAAAAAAATCAGATTCACTGATTGAAGAAATTTTCATTTTTTAACTCCATAAGGGTAAATTATTTGTTTATACAATATATTATAGCTTAAACATAAGGGTTTACTACCCTTTATATTTAAAAAAAATCAAAAACCTGACGCATTCCAATTAATTTGTTCTTTTTTTATCCAGTTATATTTATACATCTCTTCCCTCGGCATACCTAATGCCAATAATACTTTTTTTAATAGATCGCTTGGAAACATGAACATTAACAAATTATCGTCTGCTAATTTCATAATACCTTTATTTTTAGAGACCCATTTTTTACAGGTAATGCCCACTGCCTTTTGTACTAACATGTCAGCGTCTAATGCTTCGAATCCTTGAAAGTAACGGAGCTGAAGATCTTTTAATTTTACAGGTTTTTTATTCTTTTTTGTTTTATGAAAAGCAACTAAAGAAAAACCAGGTACGAATTCAGGAAATACTAACCAAGGGTGGGATGCTTGATTCATAAGACTAAGCATACCAAAACCTCTTTTCGACACGACATCGTCAAACCAGATTGGCATAACCGGTCTTTTTTTTGCAGTAGGAGATAATGACCAAGTAGCTTGGGCTAATCCAGAAAATTCCGGCTTATACTTTTCTTCTAAATGGTTATCGTTATACACAAACTCTCCTAATTAACTAATTTATATTTGATAATTTAAATTTTTAAATATATTATTCTCATCGTAAAAAAAGCCTCAAAAGGAATAATAATATGACTATAAGCAGATCCGGTAGTTTTAAATTGTCTCGTTCGTCAACTCCAAATAATGATGATACAAAACCACACCTTAATGAAAAAGAATCCTCACCTTCTATAAATTCTAATAATAATATAGAAAATAGCAATGGTAATTTAGAAAGATTCCAGGAATTAAAGGAAAGAAATAATAGAATAAAGACTTTGAGAACGAAAAAAGAATATGAGTTGGAAAGAACAGAAAAAGAATTAGCAGAATGCCTTGAAGAAGCTAAAAAATACGGAGTATCTTCGCTGCAGGAATTAAAAGATTTAATAAAACAAAAACAAAAAGAAGAATCTCAGGCGCTTGAACAATATGAAACAGCGTTAGATAAAGAAGAAGAAATTTTAAATAAAATAGATGAAAATTTAAATAGATTGAATTAATAAAGTTATAAGGCTTATTCATGCATAATAATAATTTATATGAAAGGTTGTTAGCAGCTAAACAACATTGGAAACATTTGGTTAATTTGCAAAAAGAAATGGACTCTAATTATAAAAAATTAAGTCAGGAATTCAGTGCGAATAAATTAAGAATAGAGTTAGAACCTGAAATAAAAGCTTTGCTGGAAAAGCTACAACACCATGAGCATGAGAAATCAGTAGGTGCTTACGAAAGACTGTTGTCAGCGTTGCTTAATGATATTATGCCAGGTGAAAGAAAGTTGGTAATGGATCTTTCAACTGAAAGAGGACTATCTGCATTAAATCTATTTATTCAAAAAGGGGACAACCCTCTTGAAGATGCTTATGATGGAACAGGTGGATCAGTTTCAAATATTTTATCAGTAGGTTTACGATTAATTTCTTTAATCCGCTCAGGTAAACGCAGATTTATGATTTTAGATGAGTCAGATTGTTGGATAAAACCTTCTATTGTTCCACGATTTGTTAAAGTTATTCAGGAAATGGCAACCAACCTTGGTGTTCAAATACTTATGATATCACATCATAATGAAAGTTTTTTTACTGCTATTCCGAATAAATTATACCTTAAAAAAACGGATTCAGGCGTGGAAGCTGCATGGTCTGCTGATTCAGAAGAGCCTGAATGGAATGAAAATCAGGAAGGTTTACGTTCATTATATCTTCAGAATTTTCAATCACATGAAAGTACCTTTATTCCCTTGTCTCCTGGAGTGACATTATTATGTGGTGATAATGATATTGGAAAATCGGCTATAGTATCTGCATTACGTGCAGTATTTTATGGTATATCAAACGACCAACTAATTAAACATTATGCTGAGGAAACAACTGTATCGGTAGATATGGGCATGGGTCGACTTCTTTCATGGACAAGAAAGGCTAGAAAAGGTAGTCCAAAAGAAATTTATATGCTTACCGATACAACCCATGATATTCATAATCCCTTGCACAGATCTCCAGGCGAAAAAGGTGCTGCTGTTCCTGCATGGCTTGAAGAAGAAACCGGTATTGGTTTGATTGACGGTTTAGATGTTCAATTAGGTCATCAGAAGAAACCTGTATTTTTATTAGATGAATCTCCACCGATAAGAGCAAAAGCTCTAGCTATTGGAGATGATGGTAGTTATGTCCAAAAAATGATGAAGTTGTCAAAAGAAGATCTATCTGAATCAAGAAGTATGATAAGAAGTGCTGAAAAAATACTGGAAAAAAATAAACAAAGTTTATTTTATCTGGACAGTATAGAAAATAATCATAAAGAAAAATATGAAGAAAGAGGTCCACTAAGTTTATTCAGACTCTATAATAGACAAGAAAAAATACATGAGGAAGTGGAATTATTAGAATCATTACAGGAAAAATGGTTTACTAATTTGATTAATCAGGAAGCATATTCCCCACTGAAATATTCAAAAGGTGATATTAAAGATATAGAGATATCTGATCTTTATCCACTGCATTCTTTATATAAAAAATGGAAAAAATCAGAGAAAGATATGTTATCACTTTCGTTAATTGAGGACTTATCAGATATTAATATACCAAATGAACCAGAAAGTCATATGTTATCTGATTTATTAAATAAATGGGAAGTTATGGAAAGCAGATTTGATAATCTGGCAGAAATTAAGTCACTTATTGTAATTGAAGAGCCAAAAATGGATATACAAAGTAATACATTAAAACAACTTTATTATTACTGGAAGACAATAGAAAATAAAATAGAAATATACCAATCTCTTTCGTTAAATAGCCACCTAAAGATTACGGATAATACTGAGGAATTGGTTAAATTAAATAATTTATTAGATAAATGGCAATTTATTAAAGAAAAAAATGAAAAAGACAGTCAGTCTGTATTATCATTAACAAAAGAAATTAATGAAATTGAGTTAGTTATAGAGAAAGAATTTCCAGTTTGTCCTGGTTGTCAGAGACCTTGGGAAGATGAACATAGTCATGGAGAAGAATAGTGAACTTTTTAAAAAACAATAAATTAGAAATTAAAAATTATAACATTGTTACATACGGTATTTTATTTATAGGTGATCCTCATTTATGGTCAAAAAGACCAGGTCGCCGTCGCGATGATTCTTTTTTGGATACGCTTTTAGCAAAGCTGGAATTTATTGTAGAAAAAAGTAATAGTTTGCATTTATGGCCGGTTATTACTGGTGACTTTTTTCATGAGGACGACGACTCAGATCCAGAGATGTTAATAAAAATAATAAAGGTTATGCAGAAATTACATAGAAAACCTCTGACCATAGTTGGTAATCATGAAATAAATGAATGGGTTTTAACCGAAGATAATGCACTTTCTCTTCTTAGTATTACTAATCAGATGGATGTTATTGATAAAAATGGTTTTTGGGGTAAACTTGAATTAACTAATAAAGAAGACGGAACAACGCGTCTTGTTGGCATTGGTGGCACCCCCTATGGACAGAAAATCCCCTATGATCTTACTGAATTTGTAGGTCTTGAAGGAAAATCATTTAGAGAAGACCTAGATATTATTGCTATGGAAAAGTCGAAACTAGCAATAAGAAGTGCTGCAACTCGTGGGAATGCTCCACTTTTGCTTGAGTCAAATACAAATGAAGAATTAAAACCTAATGCAGATACAAATAAACTTATACATGATACTATTGAGTGCGACGAAATAATATGGTTAACTCACCATGATTTAGCTTTTGAAGGTACATATCCGAATTCTTTACCACTTCATAATATTGATGGTGTAGATATGTTAGTTAATGGTCATATACATGGCACTAAAAAACCTGTATTAGTTGGTAATACTGCATGTTATAACCCAGGTAATATTACCCGATTAAGCATTGATATGGCAGAACATAAACCTTCTGTATGGAGCTATATACCATTTAATAATAATGGTATGGCTTCTTCAAAAGGAGTGCGTGTTCCCAAAATTGAACAAATTATTATTCCTCATAAATCTGGAAAGGAAATTTTTAATTTTGAAGGTAAGCACGTAAAATCATCTTTGTTAGATGAGGATTTCGAAAATATTGATATAAATAATTCTGTTTTTGTAGAATTACTAAAAAAAGAAGGTATTTCAGGCAGGACAGATGACGCAATTTATGTTAAAGAAAGTTTGGAAGATTTATATGGTAAATATGAAGTGAAAAATTCAGTAAAAACCGTAGTTAATAGCTTGCTAAATAGAGTCCTTGGAGAAGAATAGATGAATGAAGTGTATCAAATACATTCAATAGGAATGGTTGTCTTTTTGTTTTTGTTGTCTGGTATTCCATGGACAATATATTCTATCATGTATCCAGATTCTCTGTTAAAAAGGATGATGTTAATTATAATTGTTACAGTTATGGTAATTTTTATTGCCATTAAAGCTATTCCTCTGGAAATAAAATTTAACTACATCTATCCGTTATTGGGTGGTTTTTTTCTTCCTGATTTTTTCTCAACAATATTAAAAAAGATTTCCAATAAGTTGAGAGAAAATGCAGAAGAACCTGAAAAAGAAAGAGAACAACAATATTACGATGAAGATGAACAACAAGAAGAAGATGTTGAAATAAGACGTACTGAGAGAAAAGAAAAAATTCGCAAGAAAGAAAAACAAGATACTGTTTTTGAAAATGAAAACTCCAATTCAGAAAAAGAATTTGTAACTGCATCTGATGAAGTATTAGAAAAAAGAAAAAGGATAAAAAGAAAGACGCCACGGACAAGGGAAATTAACATAGACGAATAACAAAAAGCCTGTTTTAACAGGCTTTTTACATTTATTAACGTGCTTTTTTTGCTCTTTCTTCGAGGTAGCTTTGGCAATCAAAACAAGTGTCTGTTCTGCTATTTTTTAATCTTTGTGGATCAATAGGATCGCCACATTCAACACAGTGGACACCATCAAAATGCGGGCTAAGTTTTTTATTTAATGCATTACGAGCTTTAATTTGAGCATCAGCAATACTACGAAGTTGTAAATATTGTGCCTGGTCTCCTTCATCATAAACTTCACCATTTTCAAGAATATCTACATGTCCAGTTGAATCATAATCAAAAGAGTTATCTGGTTTTTTTGTATCTGTCATAAAGTCCTTCCTAATAGATGTATATAGTATTTTAAAGGATTTTATTATACGGCATAAAAAAATGATAAGCAAGTTTTTATTCTATTGCAAAAAATAACTTGAGTTCTCTGTATCATTAGTATAAAAATAATAAAAAGAGAGGTAACTATGCTATCAATTTTTATTAAGATAAATGAAGAATATTTTATATGGAATAATGAATTTAAATGTCCTTCCACTAATGGTATGAATGAAGTTGATCTATTTTACTGGATTTCAGAACAAGAAAAGCAGGACGGAATTGATTCATTTAAGGAAAGACTTAAAAGAGCAAACGAAACTGGCGTTTCTCAAGAGGGGACGAATATTAATGATTTTATAAAAGGCAATGCTGCTGGTGAAGGAGGTAAAGAACTATCTAAAGAAGAAATTTATCAAAGTTACAATTACCTTGTAGAGTTCAATCCGAAAGTTTTGTATCCAGGAAAACCAGCAGAAAAACAAACAACTAAAAATAATAAAGTATTACAAAGAATAAATGATAAATGGTATATTGCAAATGGGGTTATAATCTCCTTTATGATATTTGCTATATTTACAGTCTTTGTTTTCTATGTAACAGAACATAAAGAAATATTAGATATAAATGATAATTCAGCGATTTTACATTATTTTTTACTGATAAAGCCGTATTTGCTGAATATGGATGTTTTCATAATGGGAATTGTTATGGCGTCTAAAATGACAATATGGAAAAGAAAATAAGGGGGGAATTAATCCCCCTTATAAAATCAGAAAGAATGCTTTGGAACAGAAGGAGCAGGTGCAACAATATCTTTTTGTTTATTCTCTATATTATTTAAAACCTGTTGAACCTGAGGTGCATTAAAACTTTGTGGAAGGCTGACGACCTGAGCAATTTTTTGAGAAACGTCACCTAATTCATTATGAAAATGAGCAACTAATTTAGGTAAATTGCGTTCAACAAATTCCATAAATGCAGAGGCTTTTTCAGAATTAACAAACATAGCAATAGAAAAATTACCGTTCCCTTGCCAAACATTACTTTGTGAAAAAGTACGTTCGTTCATAAAGTCAGAAAACACCATGTTTTTGGTTGAGTCCGTAGGTGAGTTTTTGAAATAAACAGATTCACCGACAAATTTGTCGTCATAATCATTTCTTAAACGGTTTCTCTGATGTTCAGGTAAAGTAGCAAATATTTCTTTAAATTCATCAACCTTCAAGCCAATAACACTTGGATTGAAAATAATTCGTCCCTGATCAGCAGAATTCTTTTGTAATGTAAAAAGAGCATTACCTTTTGCATCAACGCCCATTGTTCTTAACGTTGTTGGTTTGTCCCATTGATTTAAGTGTGTTCCTAATTTGGAAACAACATGTGTTTCAACTGTATGTTCATTTCTCATAATTAATAGTCCTTAATTTAAAAAGTTATATAATCATCTTACACAAATAATTTAAGTAGTCAAAAAAACAGGCAGATCTATTCTCAAAAAAAAATAAATGGTTTAATATATAACTATGTTTATATATTAAGAGAAAATAATATGGAAAAGATGTATGCAAGTTCTATTTATAACAGAATTAAACAGGGTAGCTGGCGCGATGCGTTTCCTCCTTTTGGTCCTAAAATAGGTTTTGGTCAGAAGCTGGAAAAAATAGAAGACTCATGGGCTGATAAGTGGGTGGCTATTGATAATTACAATACTATTGCTAAAACTCTAGGCCAGTCCATAGGAAAACCAAATGAAAATGAAAAAGTGAAACCTGTTGCAATTGAAGATATACATTCATTTCTTGATAAAATGGAAGATTGGGTTGCTACCTATGGAAATATATTGACTTTTCCTGCGAGTTCTCAAGGGTGGAAAAAGGCAATAGAGAAAACAATCATGGATGGTGATATAGATCAAACGTTAATTATGATTGCTGCATTCCCTGAGCAATTTAAAGAAACAGTTCTTAATTTGTCATTGCCTGAAAATCGTGCCGGAAAGTGGCTAAAGACTTTTATTGTTAAAGAAGATAAAAAAGAATTAGCACCTGCTGAGCAAAAATCAGAGCTTGAAAATATAAGCTTACCTAACTTATCTGTTACGGCAGAAAAAATAGCAGCTTCAGATGCCTTAGTTTCTGAAAAAGAAGAATCTGCAAAAGAAATTCATAATCAACCTGTTGTGAGAAAGCCTTACTTTAATGCAGGAGAAAAAGCGACTCTTGCTTGGCTGAATGAGACATTAAGTGAACTTAGTTATAACGAAAAAGATAAAGCCGTTAATAAAGAAATTATGGATAAAAAAATTAAAGATTGGGTAAACAGAGAAGAAAGTAAAACAACTATTGATAGCTTTTTTGAAGATGAATTTTATGGCGCTTTAGTTAATCTCAAAATAGATCAACTGAAATCACTGCAAAGATTTTGGCCAAACAACAAAAAATTACCAATAGCTGATTCATTGGCATTATTGAGTTCTACAAAATTCTGGGGATTAATAAAACATCCAGAGCCACAAGAAAGAGATTTTATTTTTTCTAATATTTTACCGACGATTATAAGTATTGAGAATTTAAAATTCAGTGAGAAGTATCAAATAGGTAAAGAAATGCTAAAGCCTGCTGTTAAAAATGCTGATTTGTTCAGACAAAGACTAAATCTATGGACAGGAATCGGTGGTGTTCCAACTGATAAAAAACCTAAAAGTATTAGATATGAAGAAGATGTTTTTAATTCAACAAATAGTGCAAGCGAAGATGAAGTGAGCATTATGAGCTGGATTATTAAGAAAGAAAATCCGATGTGGATAAAAGAATTAAAAAATTTTGCAGATGAACGTGGTCTTGTATTAGAATCATTAGAGAAAGCCTATAATACAATTAAAGACACTGAAAGATATAAGCCAAAAGGCTTGTAATAAAATAAAAGGAAAATAAAGAATGAAATTGGTTTCACTATTCGCAGGTGCAGGTGGTTTGGATTTAGGATTCCGTCAAGCAGGTTTTGATATTATTTATGCTAATGAATTTGATAAAAAGATATGGCAAACATACAGACTAAATCATAAAAATACTCCTCTCGATACACGTAGTATTACAGAAATACCTTCTTCTGATATACCTGAATGCGATGGTATTATTGGTGGACCTCCTTGTCAAAGCTGGAGTGAAGCTGGAAAGAAAAGAGGACTGAATGATGCAAGAGGAAAATTGTTTTTTGAGTTTATACGTATATTAAAAGATAAAAAGCCTAAATTTTTCATGGCAGAAAACGTAAGTGGGATGTTGAGTCCTCGTCATGAAAAAGCTTTAGAAAATATAAAAAAAGCTTTTTCCTCGGCTGGTTATGATCTTCATTATTCGCTTTTAAATGCGAATGACTATGGTAGCGCTCAGGATAGGAAAAGGATTATCTTTATTGGATTCAGAAAAGATTTAGGTATAGGTAAAAATTATAATTTCCCAGAAAAGTTAAATCATAAACCTGTTCTAAAAGATGTGATTAATGATCTGGAATTAACTGTTTCTCCTGCTGTAAATAAAAGTAAGCCTAATCCCGCATTACTAATCCCAAATCATGAGTATCTTATTTCAGGCTTCTCTTCGATTTTCATGTCAAGAAATCGTGTAAGATTATGGGATGAACCATCATTTACTATTCAGGCAGGAGGCAGACATGCTCCGATACACCCTTCGGCACAAAGAATGTATCAGGTAGGTAAAGATATTTTTGAGTTTAAAGATAAAGACAAAGTAAGAAGGTTGAGTATCAGGGAATGTGCAAGAATTCAAGGTTTTCCAGATGATTTTATTTTCCATTATAATGATTTGGTTGACGGATATAAAATGGTTGGAAATGCTGTTGCCGTGGATTTTGCTTATAATATAGCAAAATCAATAAAACCTTTAATCTAATGACAGGGGAATGTTATGTTGCATGATATGTCAGATATACATGAAAAAATAAGCCAAGGTGACGAAAAAATATTCAGACTATATAAGGAAATGGGAGCTAATTTGTTCACCACATATAGTAAGTATAAATTAAATGCTAATTTATTATATACAGTTTTCAGAATGGAATCTCCTGATTTTTATTTGTCTTTAAAAGAAAAAACATTATCTGAATATTCAGAAGGTGGCAGGAATCGTGGTTTTTATGATCAACTAATTAATATTCTAAATATTTATTGTGGCGATACAGATACAAGAATAAATAATTTATTTGAACTATGCACATATACTAAAAATGCATGGAACATTGACGAGGTTATTAAAATATATTCAGAAGCACAAGCCGAAAATGTAAAAATAAGAGAAAGTAATGAGCTAAATAGAAAAGAGCTACTTGTTAGTATGGTAGAAAATTTGTATAGTTTTACTTATACTCCTATTTGGATGGGAAAAAAGAATAGTTACTATTTTGAAGATGAAAAAGATATATCATCATATGAGAAAAATATGATGTTATATGTCGAAAAAATGCTGACATTTATTAATCCGACTTTTGAAGAAATGATTGATGATAAAGTACTAACAAATACTTTTTTTAAAAAAAATACTCTGCTAAGATTATTGATAATTGATAACGAGGAAGGCAGTTTTAATATAGCACCATTAATTTTTCAAAAATATGAAATAACAATAAACCATGATGAAATCGTTAAGGCTTTGCCTCATTTGAGCTTTAAAGTACAAATGCACTATTTTAATAATGGTCTAGATATAGATAATCCTAAACCATTAATAAAGTATTGTGAAAATTTATTAACGGTCAGAGATTATATTATGGCTATTTTAGAAGAAAATGAAAAAAATAAAAAAGATTACCCAGATGAAATAACTGTTGAAATGCATGAAAAGTCAATAATATATGAGAAGTTGTTATTAAAAAGAGATGTTAAATTAATAACTGAATATGAAAACAATGAAAAAGTTAAGCAAAGATTATAAGAAATAAGCAGGGACGCTTATTTCTTTTCTTTTAATAAAATAGTTTTACAAATTTTATCTTCAATAGTCCTTCCCTCTGCATTGAAAAAGCCAGATAAAGAACCTAAACCAAACATAAACATCATATCAATCATAAAAAGAGAAGCTCTCATGGTTCTACGTGTAAGAGTAACAATCTCCTTAGTTTTATAGTCATACACATTAAATTTATAAAATCGGGTTCCTGGTGTATAACCTGTGAAGAATCCAAAAATACCCAGTATAACAACCATAAAGAACACAAGATAAAAACCATGTAAAATAGGATATAACATAGACATGGAATCCGCTTCTCCAAGACTTCCTCCTGCCTGAGCGTCCAAACCATTGAATCCCATATTTAACATCTGCATAATATATCGATCAAGACCATATTGAAATAAAGGCGTCAGAATTGCAGATAATATCATTGCACAAAATAAATCAATAAACATTGCCATGCTACGGTCAAGATTTGTTGGTTTTAAAAGAAGCAACTCACTTTCTTTATCTTTTACATTATTTTTGGCAGTATTAAGTAATGCTATTTGCTCTTCCATTGTTCTTTTTTTTGTTTTTTTTGTTTTTAATTTATCCATTTCACTAATGGTTTTATTGAAATCTGAATTCATAATTTTCCCTTATTCTTATATATGATTAATCTAAAGAAAATATGGATCTTGTCAATATAAATAAACTATTATAATAATATATTCTGGCTATTATGATATAAAAAAAAATTTGCTATAATGATAAACAATTAAAATAAAATAAAGGAAAAAAAATGAGTGAAATAATCCACAATGAACTTATGATTTTAGGTTCAGGCCCAGCAGGATACACTGCCGCAATTTATGCTGCCCGTGCGAATTTAAAACCTGTATTATTAACCGGCATGGTATTAGGTGGTCAGCTTACTACAACAACAGAAGTGGAAAATTGGCCCGGAGACGCGCATGATTTAACCGGTCCGATACTTATGGAAAGAATGCAGGAGCATGCAGAAAAGTTTGGTACAGAAATTGTTTACGATTATATTTCAAAAGTTGATCTTTCTGTAAGACCATTCATATTGTACGGTGATTCAGAAACCTATTCATGTGATACTTTAATTATTTCAACAGGTGCTACGGCTCAGTATCTTGGATTAGAGAGTGAAGAAAAATATAAAGGAAGAGGTGTTTCGGCATGTGCTACTTGTGACGGTTTTTTTTATAAGGATATGAATGTAGCTGTTGTAGGAGGAGGAAATACTGCTGTTGAAGAAGCCCTTTATCTGGCAAATATTGCTAATCATGTAACTCTCATTCACAGAAGAGACACTTTTAAAGCTGAAAAAATTATGGTGAATAAGCTAATGGAGAAAGTTAAAGAAGGTAAAATTTCGATTGAATTTGATTCAGTGATCAATGAAATTAAAGGCGATGAAAACAGCGTCAGTCATGTTGAATTAAAAAATGTCACGAATGACAGCATAAAAAACTTAGAAATTTCAGGTGTCTTTATTGCGATTGGTCATATCCCAAATACTCATATGTTCAAAGATCAACTATCTATGGATAATTCAGGCTATCTTATCACAAAGGGTGGAAGAGAAGGTTATGCAACTCAAACTTCGATTTCTGGTGTATTTGCTGCGGGAGATGTGCAGGATCATATATACAGACAAGCAATTACTTCTGCTGCAAGTGGTTGTCAGGCCGCATTGGATGCGGATAAATATTTAACTGAATATAAAAACAAATAATAAGAAAATCCATAGGTTGGTTCTCTGTAAAAAGTATTCTATAATATATAGAATGCTTTTTTTCTAGGATATAAAATGAACATAAAAGAAATAAACTCGACAAAAAAACTAAATGATTTTTTAGCAGAAGGTGGTAATATTAATGATGTTATTAAAACTGATAAATACGAGCATGAAGAAAACTTATTGATATATCTTTTGAGAAAAAATAAAGCTAATTATACTTTAATTAAAGCAATTATAGATAATGGCATTAATATTAATTATGTTAATTCAGATAATGAGAATGCTTTATTTCATATAAAAGATGATAAAAAATTAAAGATCAGCAAGTTAATTATTTCAAAAGGCATAGATGTAAATCATTTGAACAATAAAAGACAAAATGCATTATTAATAAAAGAAATTCCGTCTTATATTCATAAATATTTTATAATGAATGATATGAATATTCATCAGTTTAGTAAAAATGGAAGATCTTATTTTGAAGAAAACAAATTGCTTGCAGAAGATGATGATGGTGTAGAAGTTCGTAAAAAAATGAAGCTGGGATTAGAACATTTTAATCTGGATTTGCCCACAGAAGCTCTATCAATGTTTTTGTTAACAATAAGAGATAGTGAAAATGAATACTTTAATGAATGTCTGGAAAAATTTAAAGAAAAAAATTTTGATTTTGCAAAAGCTGAAAAGGAATTTATGGGTTTTTACAAATTCAATAAAGATATTCAATTGCTTATGAAGATGAGAAATAATGAATTATTAACACAGGTTAATTTACATTTTCGAGAGGTATATAAAGAAATAGAAATGAGAAATGATGACACTGCGATATCATTTAAGGAAAATTTCATGAACATTTATATCCCTGAAATAATCAGTGATATTCATAGAGAATTACTAAATGATAATTTTAAATCATCAAACGATATAATTATAAAAAAACAAAACAGGATATAATAATGCAAATAACCGATATAAATAGTATCGAAACATTAGAGGCTTTTATAAAAGAAGGTGGTAATATTAATGAAGATATTTCTCTTTATAATAATGATAAGCATAATATACTATTTTATTTGTTACGGAAAAATGGCAAAAAATTATCCCTACCATTATTTGAAGAAGTTATAAAATCAGGCGCTAATATAAATTTTTTAAATGACCAAAATGAAAATTTACTTTTTTATGCTCACTCGAAAGAATTGGCTGAAATGTTAATAAAATATAATATAGATACTACAATAAAAAATAAAGATGGTTTTAATCCTTTATTGATAAACCTACTTCCTATAGAAGTTGACGAAGTTTATTTTAATCATGGAATGAATATATCAGAGTTAACTTCAAAGGGAAATATCAATTATTTTAAATCTTTATTGATGCCGACAGTGTCCAAAGATACAATGGAAAGAATGTTACTGGGATTGAAATATTTTAAATCTCCTTTACCAGAAGATATTATCGCTATTTATCTCACTGTCTTTAAAAATGATAAGAAATGGTATTCAGAAGAATCATTAAAAAGGTGCATATCAGAAATAATTAATAAATGTATTGATATTGCGTCTTATGCAGAAGAATTTAAATATTTTTTAGATACAGCACAAAAATACTATGAAGATTATGTTAAACCTCACAGGAATAAGTCGTCAGGAGATATGCCAGCTATGTGTCCTTTAATTGAAAGGATGAACTTAATTATGTTTGACGAATATTATAAATTATTGAAAAGAACTGATCAAAAAGCATTGTATTTTGTTGAAAATATAGTGATTCCCTATGCCAGACCTGAATTTATATCTCTTATGGAAAAATCTATTTTATGTAATATATATAGCGAACAGAAAAATACGATTATTGTCAGAATTTGAAATAAATAAGTATTATTTCATTTTCGTACTGGTGTAATATTTAAATACAGTTTAAAATAGTATTAGTAGAGATTAATTCTGATAAATAAGGTATTTTATTTTATGAGTATAGAGAAAAAACAAGCCTCGGCATTAAACTTTCAGGAAACCTTAGAAAGTTTGGATTCAGAAAAAATAAAAATTTTTCTTGAAAATAACCCTGAAATTAACTTAAATGAAAGATTAACCAATAATAAGCTTCCTGTTTCTGTGCTATTTGAAAAGTATAATGAAAGCAAAAGCAAAGAAATCGACGTTATATCCCTAAAAAAAGCAATCACACTTCTTCATGAAAAGGGTGCAGATTTGAATCAAACAGATTTGCAAAATGAACCTGTATGGTTTTTAAGTGCATTGTTGAGTAAAGATAAAGAACTGGCAATAAACTTCTTAAAAGCTTCTAAACCGGAAAACAGACCTTGGAAATCCTATGAAGCATTACTCTATGCTTGTGAAAAAGATGTTCCCGCAAGCATTTTAGTATCTTTAATTCAGGATCCACATATAAATATAAATGAAACAAATAAATTGAATGAAAACGCACTATTTTTTGCAGCTTCACAGAAAGATAAAGATTCAGCTCAACGTGTTTTTTCCTTACTGCATGGAGATGTAAATAAAGAATGTAAAAATGAATCAGGAGAAACAGCATTATTTAGTGCCGTGCTTGAAGGTTCAGCTAAAACAACAAAGTTATTGTTAACTGTTGGTTTCGATCCAAATGCATGTGACTTAGAAGGTAAAACGGCTATATCAAAAGTAAAAATTGATGAGGAAATGGACGAAGAAAATAAACAAAAAGTTATATATCTGATTGAAGCCGGTGCCACACTCGATAGAAAAGTAGATGTGGATTGGGTTAATGATTTAATTGAAAAGCAGGAATTGTATAAATCAATAAATGCTATGCCACAAAGAGAGACAAGAATGAAAGTTAAAACTTTGTCTTAATATTAAATTTTTATATTAAAAAAAGAACACAAACCTGTGTTCTTTTTTATTTATTGTCGCTTGAAAGAGCGTGCTTTTTGTAATTTCCATTCTCGGTCTTTAATTGTTTCTCTTTTATCGTAATTCTTTTTCCCTTTTGCTAAGGCTATCATGAGTTTTATTTTTCCGTTTACTTCATATAATTTTAAAGGAATAAGAGTATATCCTTCAATGCTAATTTTACCAATTAATGTATTGATTTCTTTCTTATTTAAAAGTAACCGTCTTTTTCTCAACGGATCAGTAGGTTCATTAGCCGCCGTATTTAAAGGAGAAATATGTATGCCGACAGCTTCCATATTTCCTGTAAGTGTTGAAATGTAAGCTTCTTTGATAGAAACTCTATCTGCCTTAATCGACTTGACTTCCCATCCTTGCAAAACTAAACCTGCTTCAATAGTGTGTTCTATAAAATAATTATAATTTGCAGCACGGTTTTGTGCATATATTTTCATAAAAAACTTGTCCTTTTTTTAATTTTATAATATATAAGGAGATTATATTATCATGTATTATTTTAAAATAAAAGTTTTTATGAAGCTGTAAGCTAGATTATCTTTTAAAAACATGTTATCTTAATAAATACAATAAAAAGAAAAATTGGTGGAAAAAGTGAATTTGCTAAAATTATCTGATTTTGAAGAAGAAAACTTACCTGAATTTTTAATTGTAAATAATAATTTAGCTTTAATTTCTGATGTTGGAAAAAGAAAAAGAGCAAATGAAGATTCAGGCGCAACGGGAATAAGAGAAGACGGTGTTGTAATCATGGTTGTTGCAGACGGCGTATCAAGTTCTCATTCCGCATCTTTTGCGTCAAAAACAGTCACCCAAATTATTTTTGATATTCTTAAAAATAGCGAAGAATTTTCAGAAGAACTTATGAAAAAAGCTATTGAAAAAGCTAATGAAAAGATGAAGAATTTGTTAACTTTACTGGGCAATAAAAAAGCACCTAAAAAAGCTGAAACAACAGTTGTTGCTGTGATGCGTAAAAATGCGGAGGTTATTACGGGCTGGGTTGGTGACAGTCGTGCTTATGCAGTGGGAAAAAATAAAGTGATACAGATAACGGAAGATGATTCCTGGTGTAATAAAGTTGTAAAAGCAGGGCTTATGACTATGGATGAAGCAAAAAAAAATAACAAGTCTCATATAATTACTCAGTGTTTAGGTATGAGTCGAGAAGTTGATATTCATACAAATAAAATTAACCTTGAAAAAGATTATGGGCTTATAGTATGTACTGATGGGCTTTATAATATGATAAAAATATTACCAATACAATGGGACATGCCTGCAAATATTGAAGCATGGTTTTTGGTTTCATTAGCAAATAAATGTGGTGGTTTCGATAACATAACTATCGCAATAAACAAACCCTAAGATTAATAGAAAAATTAAAAAGGAGCATATAGAGTGGTAAATAATGAAATAAAATTAATGTATCCCTTAGATATGTATTATCCTGACGGAATAGAGATATTATCATTAAAAGAACAAGAAGAAATTAATACTGCATTGCGTGAATATCAAAAAACGTCAGGCCGTAAAATTGATATAAATGATCCTCATCCCTCTGTTCAGGCTACGATACTTATGTTAGAACAGCTTAAGCAATATAGTTATTTTAAAAATGTAAGAGAAATTCTAAATATGATTCTTTCTGGAAATCGGACAATAGAAGAGTTATTCCGTTCCTTATTTCCAAACAGTGAAGAAGAAGTTGAAGATTTTAAATGTCAATTTGGTGATGCTTGTGATTTGATATTACTTAAAGATCAGATAGACTGGAAAAGAATGTCTTGTGAATGGTACAACTTCGCAAAAGAAGAAGGCAAAGTATAAGGATAAAAAATATGCCCTTAACGTTAGACTGGTATCCTGATTTTTGGACAAAAGAAGAAAAGGATAATTTATTTAATTTTTGGAGAGAGCGATATTTTGATAATGTCGTATATTTATCTCCGACAAGAGACGTTTGTGGTGGTAATGGTTTTTTCGATGCCTTATTATTTTCATTGACGAACAATAGTGAAAGAAACGTTACTGACGTTTTGCACCCTGTTAATAAAGCTTATAAAATAAGAAAAGAAACCCTTATCCAACAAAAAACAATTAGTCAGGAAGCTGACAGAAAAAGAATTCAATTATTATTAGTTGCTGAAGAAAAATCACTGGAATTTTGGCAGATAAAAGATATCTACGCTCCTCAACCTAAAGATCCTGATTATTTATCAAATTTTTATCAGAGTTATATCGAAAGATACGAGTATCTTTATAAAGATGCACTATCCCAATTAATCGAATATGATAAAGAGCATGGTCATCCTTTGGCTGATCCAAACAGAGATGTTTACATAAAACCGGTTACTGTTTTCGAATATAAAAAATGGCTTAGTCGTAAAGGAAGAGAGCTGTTTGAAAATAATGCAGATGATATGTATATAAAAACAGCATGGAGAAAAGCTTTAAAGGAAAATGTTTCACCAGATATTATTTCAAATCCGACCTTTATTCCTGATTATCTTCATAAAATACATATAGACAGGATAAATAAAGATCTGATAAATGGCGTAAAACGTGATAAATCAGGAAATGTTATACAAAAACAAACTGAAAAATCATACAGACCCCCTATGCCATTGATTTTATCAAGAATAGGAGATTTAGCAGACAGAATTTATAACTTTAAAAATATTCAGGATGATTCAAGGCCGAGTATTGAAAAAGTAGATTTAGATATCATTGAAATAGAAGAGTATTCTTTACTAAATCCACCACCTTTACCTGAAAATAATCCATATTTTTCAGGTGATAACGAAATGTTTAAAGGCTTACGCAGTGAAGCTGAATTCGCTGAGAATAATTCCCATATTTTACAAATATCAGATGAGTTAAAAGAAATTGTAGAAAGGATTGAGCCTTCTCTGAATGAAGAAGTTATCTCAGATGAAGATAATATCAATGAGATAAATAATAATAATGAAGATGATATTATTAAACAGAAAAATGTCATTGAATCAGAGACATTATCTTTAAATTATGAAGATACTGAAAGTGAATCTGAAAAGGGAGAAGGAGAAGAACAGCCAGAGTGGATGAAAGAACGTTCTTTTGATAACAGTGAAATTAAGACAGGTGTGCCAGAATTTGATCCAGCAAGTATGTTCAAAAAAGGTGCCTTTGACAGAGAGCAGAAATTAGCAGAAATAATAAATAAATGGAAAACAGAAGATAAAGATAAAGTAAAAACAAAAATTTCTGATATGAAATCAGTGGATTTTTGGGACGCAGCAACAGATAAAGTAAATGACTTTAAAGGTAGAGCTATTTCTTTATGGAAAAGAAAAGTAGCACCTTCATTAGGTCTTGAAACAGCAGAAAGAAGGGTGATTGCTAAAATAAAGAATCAGGAATTAAAACATTTTCAAAGGATGATCCAAAGTATGGAAAGAAAAAGAAAAATGGATAATAAGAAGCAAATAAAGGTTGTAAAACAAAAATCTAACAGACCAAGAATGTGATAAAAAAAGAGACAATCACTGTCTCTTTTTTATAACCTAATTTTACTCTTTATTATCAATACCTTTAATCTCTGAAAGATAAACTTTACCAATTACCGACTTCTCAGGAATCATTCCTATAAAGCGGGAATCAAGGCTATTATCACGATTATCTCCCATAAGCATTAGCTTTCCTTCTGGAACAATAAATTTACCCGCATTTCTTCCATTATTTGCCCCCTGATGATATTTTCTTTCTTCGAGTGTTTTGAGAACATAATTATAACGGGAGTCAGACCATATCTCACGATATCCTTCCTGTTTAATCCCAGGTTCGTTCGTTAATCCCGTGACAGGTACATATTGGGCTACTTTACCATTCAAAGATACTTGTCCATTCTCTACATTGATAGTATCACCGCCTATACCAATAACACGCTTAACTAATACTGCATTATCTTCTGGTTCAAAGAATAAAATAATATCACCTCTTTGAGGAGAAGCCCATTGTTTTTCCATAGTTTTGAAAAAAGGAAAACGGAAACCATATGCTAACTTATTTACAGCAAGATAATCCCCACGTTCTAAAATTGGATACATAGAATCAGAAGGAACTCTATACCAGTCTATAAAAAATCCCCTGACAATTAATATTAATGCCAAACTTATAAGTAAAACTCTTTCTTTTGTTAATTTCATGTATCCTCTCTTTGATTAAGTATCTGCTTGCTTATATTTTTAAATGTTAATAATTTATGTTCAGACAATGATTTTTGCCATGTTTTTATATTGGAATATCCTGCTTTTTTTATCAGATTCACCAACAAGTTCTTATTATCTAACCATGATAAAATAAGTGTTATATCTTTATTTTCTATATCCTCCTTCCTTTTAATATACTCTTCTTTAATTTGTTTTTCAGAAAAATAAGGTAATTTTTGTTTTTTTATATAATGTTGTCTGTTTTTAAATCTCGTAAAAACAGTTTCAAAATTATCTTGTGCTTTTTTTATGATATTATCTTTATTATAATCAAGGATATTTTTAATCTCTTTTTGTGTAAATTGCAAATCACTTAGCCACGCAGAAAGAACAGTTGGCATAATCCAGAAGTTTTCTATCTCACTAAAATCACTTGTTTTTATATTTAAGTCTTTTAATTTATAAACTGCTTCTTCACAATAACCATCTTTATCAATATAATAATGATTAATTTTTCGAATTTGACGTTGAGCCATCCATAATATCTGACTACTGGTATATCCATTTTTTATCTGCTTATTATTGTATATCAAAGAAAATGTGAATAAATCTATTTCTCCTTCTACATATAATAAAGGATCAATTTTTTGCACATTAAAAAAATTTGTTTGTAACTTATTATTTAAACCATAAGCATAAATCCAGTTTATGTCATTTGAAAAAATGATAACTTTTTTCCCTTTAATATATTCATGTAATTTATATTTTAAAAAATCCGAAAAATGTCGATCAAGAAATATTAGTCGGAATTTTTCGTTATCTTGTTGTAATACAATAAGGACTAACAGAATGAATCTTTCCTGAACATTTAATACTCGATAAGGTGGTTCAGTTATAAAAATTTCATTTGATGTATTGATATCAAATGAATATTCAAAAAAATGCAGCCAATTTTTTTTAATAATAACGATATCATTCTTGTTTAATTCATTAAGTCTGCAAATAATTTCATCTCTTATGTCATAAATATGATAAGTTTCATTTTTCCGCATCTCTTCTATTGATTTTTTTTGATGCAAGCGAATCCATTCAAAAGATGTATTTTTAATTTCAAGAAAATCCATCTTTTCGATATAAAAAACAGTGTCCATACTATTGTGTTGAGCATATTCATGTATTGATATATTCATAATTGGATTTCTTCTTAAATTGGCTATATACTTATATGTATCATAAAAAAAAATGTATATCAAAAATGGTTTATTATTGAAAAAATGAAAAAAATAACTTTATTGCATGGCTCTAAAAAATTTACAGGAAACGTTGAGATTAGAGAATCTAAAAAAGGCCATTATGAATCTGGTGTTGGATTTTATATGACGACTTCCTACAATACAG